>Ga0233412_10000280_pt1 | contig 30301 bp, 27 predicted proteins | sample Na_anoxic_4_MG_FD_180667 | JGI IMG/M metagenome (GOLD analysis project Ga0233412, IMG submission 180667) | Seawater microbial communities from Saanich Inlet, British Columbia, Canada - Na_anoxic_4_MG | ecosystem: Environmental > Aquatic > Marine > Inlet | place: Canada: British Columbia... | reverse complement strand
TAGGCTCTTTTATTAACGTCGCCGCTAGTTCCTCGCAATTCAGGCGTGTCGATGCCCTTAAGTCTTAGTTTGGCTGATTTCAAGGTGAGGCCGAATCCAATATCTAAATCGCATGTGACGGTATCGCCATCATATACCTTTGTGATAACACCGACATTAAGTCTTGTTGGTTGGCGACTCATGGTTGCTACCTGCCTTTCGTGCTTGGTAGGTTGTCTTTAGTGCTTGGTAGGTTGTCTTTTTGTGTCGCCGTGTACATATCAACGATCACATCCGCCATTTCGTGGGCGTATTTCCTAGCTTGTCCAAGCTCGGCGAGTAGTTTCTTGAGAAACTTAATGTGCTCTCGTCGCTCATCATCCAGATCTTTTGAGTCTCGGGTCTGGGCATTGATAATGCCACGGTAACTGGCCTCGGCGTTGTAGATTGCTTGGTCAATAAATTCAATTCGATTCGTAATATGTTCTACCATATTCGTCCTCCGATTCGTTCTAGTCGTGCTTTTGGGTTAATATGATTGATGTATCGGTCGGTCGTCGCTACGTTGCTGTGGCCGAGTTGGTCTTTGATCATGTGGAGTGGTACGTTCTCGTTCGCGAGATCGAACGCATGAGAGTGTCGCAAACCGTGAGCGTGAACCCTATGGTCGATTTCAGCTCGTGTTGCAATTCGTTTCAACATGTGCCGGATGTATGATGTGTTCAAGGAGTCTCCATGGCTATTGGCGAACAGAAACCTGCTCTTGAATTTCCGCAAAGATTTATTAATGAGGCCAATCGTCTTCATGTCGATGGCAACGAGACGGTCTTTACCGCCCTTGCCTCGCCTCACACGAAGTGTGAGGTTGGCTTCACTGAGATCGGACCTTTCCAAGTTAGCCATCTCGTTGCAACGAAGACCGGTCCGGTACAGCGTGGCTATGATCGCCTTGTCGCGAAGGCCTGCAGGTGTTTTACTGCATGCTGCAAGCAATGCTTTAACTTCCTGCGAGGTACATATACCTTCAGTCGCAGGGTACTTCAAACCCTTGTTGGGTGGTAACATCGTGTGCTCCTTATAAAAGCGTGACTACGGAGACTATAGACTGCCGATGGCAGGCTGTCAACAGTAATGGTTGTAGTTGTTGAAAAAAATGAGGTCCAGCATCATTATCCGTCACATCCCCTGACGTACGACAATGATGTGTGGGAGTGTTCTGAGACAGGATTCAAGGTTCCAAAGACCTTGGAGAAGAATCTCCAATACCGAAAGAACGTACTGGAATGGGCGAACACGACTGAGCGTCGAGAGTCGATCATGGCAGTGTGTGCCAAGTCGCCGCTCTACTGGCTCAATGTATTTGCGTGGACCTACCGCCCGAAGTACACGTGTGGCGACGGTCGCGTACGTGGTGCTAACTCTGAGTATGAGGATGCTAATGGCGTGATATGCAAGACGCCAAAAGCTGACGCGCCCATCATCACGTGGCCTGCTCAGGATCACTTCGTCGATGAGATACACAAGTGCTTTCGCCAAGGCGGCACGATGCTGGCGGATAAGAGCCGCGAGCAGGGGGCGACCGTCATCATCATGGACATGATTGCATGGGGCACTTTGTTTATCGATCGCTACTCGGCGTTGGTGATCAGCCGTAAGTCCGGCATGGTGGACAACGCATCAGAAGACTCTCTCTTTGGCAAGGTTGATTATGTATTCAAGAAGCTGCCGGATTGGATGGTCAGTGAGGAGCGGGACATTGAACGCCGTCGCGGCAATGAGCCACTAATTGTAAACACAGCCCGCCAGTCTCGCATTATTGGTGAAACATCTAACAAAGATGTAGGCCAGTCATTAAGAACAACAATCACTTTCGTTGACGAAGCAGCTCGTTTCCCTGACGGTCGAGCTCTGATGAAGTCGATCGATACAGTATCGGCGGGTTACCTGCTTGCCTCAACGCCGAGTGGGCCGGGTACTGAATTCAGCAAGCTTCGCGAGAAAGCGATGACGCCCGAGGGTCTCGGTGAAATCACAGTCTGCACGCTGGGGTATTGGGATCATCCCGACATGGGCAAAGATCGCCGCATCGTGTGCGACAGCGACGGCATCGTCACCGGCAAGGCAGGTAGTTATTACTGGGAGTCGCCAGCCTTCCGTGTTGCTCGGGCACGTGCCACATCGCCACGTGATATTCGTGAAAACTGGCTGATCGATCACGACACATCTGGGCTTTTAGTATTGGATTCAAACACGTTGGCCAAGCTCAAGGGGTCGCTTCGGCCACCTCGTACAACTGGCACGCTGGATGTTAAGAATCGCCGCTTCCATAAAGACGTGGATGGCAAGATGAAAGTCTGGTGTGAGCTGGATAAGTACGGGGATCCACCTGCCGACGATAACTATGTAATTGGTGCCGACCTTAGCCACGGTGTGGACGAATCTCATACAGCAATTGCCGTAATGTCCCGCACGACTGGGAAAATTGTTGCCGAGTATGTCGATCCATCAATCGATCCGATTGAGGCTGCTCGGTTAGTTAGTATCATGGGGGTATGGTTTGGTGGGCAACACGGTCATGCGTTTGTGATTTTCGAGCGGAACGGCCCCGGCCTTCCGTTTGGGCACGAGCTTGTTCGCACTGGTTATCCGTTCGTATACTACCAGAGGTTAGAGGATCGCCGGGTAGCTAAACGAACCCGTAAATGGGGATGGCAAAGTACAGGCGACACCAAGGAAATCCTGTTCGCTACGCTCAATAAGTATATGCGTAATGGATGGTTTCAAACGCACAGCGAGGAGGGCTGGGTGGACATGGGTGGATGGATATTTGACGATCAAGGTAGAATAGTCTGTGGCAGGCTCAGGGATCTGTCAACCGGTGCACAAACACGGCACGGTGACATTGCAATCGCGTACGGTGTGTGCTGTTTAGGAGTGACCGAAGTGTCCTACTTCGACAAGTCCGCACCACGTTTTAGGCCGGGGACGCTTGGGCGTCTAGCTGGTCACGACCGTGTTAATTTGCCCACAGGCGGCACAATAGATCCCTTTGCACGAAAGCGATAACTCATGGCTGGATTTGACCCAGAAAATATTCTAACGATGCACAGTGAAATACACGGGGCCGAGTCTCACCGAGACCTTCATCTGCGTGTGACCGCTGATTTGATTAAAGATTACCACGGTCCATACTGGCGGGAAGATCGTTCTCAAGATCTTGACCCAGCTCCAGAGAACCACGCATTGGAATGGTTGGCCCTTGTCACGAACAAGATTGTCTACGACAACCCAACGGTGTATGTCAGTAGCCGACACTCCGGCGTGCCGAAGGAAGTTCTAGCCCGAATGGAGGCGGGCATCAACCAGTGGGCGGAGATGAATGAATTTTGGAAGACGCTGCTCAAAGTGTGGTACGACTGTGCTTTCGGCTTTGGTGTGATCCGTACGACGCTACAGCCAATGCCGGGGTACAAAGGTTTCATGACGAATGCTGGGTTGCAGATCAAGCCGCAATGGCCGGTCGCTAAGCGTATACCCCCGCACCGTTTCATTATTGACTACCGTTGCGAAGAGTTCGAGCAAGCACGGTTCATGGGGCACGTATGGAAACGCGACCACAAAGATTTGCTCAAGCGAAAGGGTTTCAATCATGACGCTATTGCCAAGATCGCGTGGGACGTGGGCCTCGATAAGGTACGGTCTTCGACCAATACCTATGAAGGCCCGTCGCGACAAGAGATTGTCGGGTACGAGATCTGGGTGCCCGAGCATACTCTGCCCGAAGCCCGAGGTAGGCAGGGATACCACGGCACTATCTTTACAATGGGGGTCGCTGTTAACGGCCAAGAGGCAAGCAAGCCCCAGTGGATCAAGCCGCCGCGACCGTACTTCGGGCCAAGCTGGGGACCGTACCAAATGTTCGGGGTCTATTCAGTGCCGGGATCGGTCTATCCATTATCGCCCCTCGCGGCTACTTACGAGCAGGTTCGAGAGCTCAACGCCCACTCAGTTGCTGCAGCCAAAGGTGCTGCTGGCTTCAAGGAATTTGTCGCGTATGATCCCGCGAATCCTAATGCGGGCATGGCAGCGAAGCATGCAAGGCATGGCGAAGTGGTGCCGATTGAAAACATGACAGAGGCTATACAGCAAATCAAGCTGGGTGGCGTACAGCGGGAGCAGTATGAATATATCGGGACTCTCAGAGAAAGACGCGATCGCGTCACTGGTCTTACTGACGCTGCACGAGGAAATGTTTCCGGCGTCGGGACAGCCACTGAAATCGCAGATGCAGCAGCCCAGCGCGATTCCCGCCTCTCTCTTATTGAGCGCATGTTCCATTCTGCGACGGTCGGATCGATCAACACAGTCGGCTGGTTCATGTTCAACTCCGAATTCGTCCGATTTAAAATGAGCGGGAGGTCTGCGGTACAGGTGCGACCACGTCCCTCAACCCTACCTCATCCATCGCAGGCGGAGCGTATCGCTACTGAGCTGGAGATGGAAGGGGCTGACGATCCATTCAACATGAAGTTAATCCCATTCAACGATCGGGTGGAGCTAATCCGCCAACAACTAGAGTGGAACCCAGAGGTTACCTTCCCGGTAGACGACCCCGGCGAGTCTCTAGAATCGATGGCATCGCAGAATGGATTGTCTTATGAAGACCTCCAACTTATTCTCGACCCCACGTCGATGAAGCGTGTGGACCAAGCGTTATTGCAGAAACAAGCTCAAGACCAGTTCACTTTGATTTCCCAGATGTCAACAGTGATGGCCCAGACCCCATGGATTAACTGGGTCGGCATGTTCGATGAATACGGCAACTCCTTGAATAAACGCGACTTCTCATCTGTGATCTTCCCCGAAGTGCTCGCCCAGTTCCAACAGCAGAACATGGGCGTGATGGAGCAAATGGGCGATGAAGGTCAGATGGTTGGCGATAGTGTCGGCGGCGCAATCGGACAAGGTGTAGGTGGTCCTGTTGCACCTAGCACTGCTGATGGGTATATTGCACAAGGTAGATCCAGTGGCAGGAACGTATCTAAAGCAGTCAGGTAATCATGGCAAGCAAAAACAAGAAGAAGGGTGCGTGCGATGTGCGTAGCCGTAAAGCAGCTGTTGCTAAAAAGTCTATTCAGGACTCAAAGCGATTGCTGATTCCTAAGGTGATCGATGGTGACGAGGGGTCGGAGATCCCCGCTGTTCCAACGAGCATTGAGGAAGTCATTGACACCAAGCAATTCATCGACCAGTCGAAGCGGCGGGTGATGTGTCACGTGGTGAAGGAACACGTCTCAGGCTTAACCCGGTGCGAATATCGCGGGATTATTAGCATGGCCCAGCAAATGGGCCAGCACCGCCAAGAGCAGGATGTCGCCTTCGCCATCATGACTATCGAGAGCGACAAGCAGGACAAGCTGTTCAATTCAAAGGACTTGATCAAAGCTTTTACCTTGTTCTCCGAGAAGGCTGCGGCGTTTAAAGAGAATGCGTCCCATCAGATTCGTCGTCAAGCGGCGTCCTTGAAACCAATATTGACTTCATGAGATACGACTTCCAATCTGATGATGGCGAGGTAATCCAATTGGAGTACCCAATGGCCGACGCTCCCGACCTTGGGGTTGAGCGAACGGTCAACGGCAAAGTTTATCGCCGCATCCTTTCGCTAGAGGTTGTGAAGTCAATCCAAATGAATACTGAATTTAAACCCTATGAGTCAGTCTCAGCACCTCGTGGTCTGGACAAGATTGACCCGTCGATTAAAGTTAACCCTAAGACTGGTCGCCCGATCATCGAGAACCGCAAGCAAGAGCGGGAGGTCGGCAAGAAAACAGGCAAAGAGTGGCTTTAGCTGGAGACAACCATGATTCCTAATATCCATAATGAACTGAACAGAGTGCGGGAAGTCATCTCGAAAGCGAAGACTGTCTTGGATTTCCGAGACATTAACGGCAATCTTGTTACAACCCACATCGGATCGACAGATGTCCTGCCTATTGCAAAAATGGCGTACATGCTCGGCCTTAAGCTGCCTGAATCCTTGAAGGAGGATCCCGGTCGCCACAACCAATACAGGCACGAGGCGGTGCGAGAGCTAATCGCGGCACTGGAAAACCAGATCCAGATGATGTTCAATCTCTCCCCGATGCAGGCTGCAGGCCCGCAAGGCGGGGTGGACTTTGGGCAGAACCAGAACCGTGCCGCCTATTTTGGCGAGCCATTGCCCCAGCAACCAGCACCTCCGCCCCCGATGTACGGCCAGCCGCAGTACCCGCAGCAGCCCATCAACCCTCCAGTTCAATTCCCCCAGCCCGGCCAGCCTGTTCAGCAAGAACAGCCAGTGTATGACGCCAACGGCTATCCGGTACCACAACCGCAGCCCCAGCCGCCCCAGCAAGCGTATGCTCCGCCAGTTCAGCATCAGGCACCGCCGATGGATCCGATTGCGGCCCAAATGTTCGGACAGCCGCAAGTGGCTGCACAGCCCGTAAACCCGCAACAGCCGTTGACCCCTGCTCAGCAGCTGGGTATCCAGCCGATGCCGGGTCAAGAGGCGCAACAGCCACAAGCTGTCCCTGACAACCCGCTACAGGCCTTGGGCATTGAGTCCACCGCTGACTTAGTTCAGCCACACGGGCAGAACGCTCAGGTCACAGGCAAGCAAGAAACGCAAGCGGCAGTGGCAGTACTGCAGCCTCAAGCACCTCGTACGCCCGGCGAACTGGGAACGAGTGCCGAGGGAAAAGCTGAACTCCCAGCCTTACCGGCTGGGGCACCGACTGATGTGGACGCCACTGACGCCTTCTCTAACCAGAGCGACGGTGTGATTCCAACAATGGTAGAGCGTACAGCTGAAGGTGTTAACGCCAGCAAGTATGCAACAGTGGATGAGGGCACCATCAATCAGATGATGGGCGTCCGTGGTATTAACTTTAATCAAACCGAGTCGAAAGAATGGAAGATCCGCAGGCTTGAGTCTTACGACAAAGCCGCATCAAACCAGCTTTCGCTAGCTTAGTTGCTATAATGGAGAGTAATCATGCGGATTGTTTTTGATCCTCAAGATGGTGAGCATCCCTCAGGGGGTGCTGTTGAAGGCGTGTCTACAGACGGCGTACAGCCGACTGGTGAGGCAAGCTCGAAACTTGAGACGTTTAGATATCAGGACCGTGATTTAAGTCACAAGCAGGCTCATATGGTTGCGACTTACATCAAGGGAACAGGCGACGAAGTCCCTGCTGAACTCCAGACGTTTATAGACGAGCCCGCACCCCAGTCGCCCGGCGGCGAAACTGCGGCATCCCTTCCGTTCGGTGATCAAGCTGATTCGGCGAAGCCCGCAGTAGCGGAAGCTGGAGCTGATGACAAAGCTGGTGACCAGACACCCAATGACACTGGCCAAAGCGAGAGCCCCGTAGGTCCAGAAGAGTTGGTTAAAGCTCGTCAAGCTTTAAAGACTTGGCAGTATTCGGACGAAGTACTTGACACGATGCCTCCTGATGAAATCTTGAAGCGAGGCCGGAAGGCTGCAGAATCGCAGTCCAACGCCAATCGAAAGATTTCTGAAGGCGTTAACGCCAGCAATGACAACCAGAGACTTCTGGATGAACTCGCTGAGTTACGGCAATTAGTTGAGTCCAGCCGTACTACTCCAGATCCTGAGCTTGATAGTGCCTCAGACGATGTGGCGGCATCTGTGCTCCCAGCGGACATAATGAATGATGATATTCATCAGGATCTAGCCGAAGTGTTAGACCCGATCCTCCATGAGCACAGGCAAAAGCTTGCGGATTACGAGCAACGCTTTGCGTCCCAGAATCAGAGTCACGACGAAATGTTGATGGAGATCTCTCGACGAGATCTTACATCTGAATTCCCTCTATTGAGGGAAGATGAAAGCTTCCAGACCGTTAAGGATAAAGTCTACGAACTGGCCAACCTCGATGGTTACCACGATGAAAATGGTAAACCACTGGTAGACCGGTTGATGACTGATGCCTCGCGAGTTGTTCTGGGAGCTGCTAAAGCACAACAACAACAGCAAGACCTGACGACTAGATATAGCGGGCAAACCGGCGGACAGCCGGATGATGCGGACGACTCCTCAGACGACACAGTCGAGGGCGGAGCCATGGATAGGAATGCCAAACTGCTTTATGCACAGAAGCTCCTAGCCGATGAAGGCAAAACCCACGAGCAAGTAAGAACCATCCTCGCTAAAATTCCAGACGCCTGATCGACCTGTTGATTAATTTGGAGTTTTCACGATGTTAGCAAATCACGCTGACTTCCTGAAGGCCACCCGTGACCAACGAGTCGTTCCTAAGCAAACGCTTCTGAACGAAGCTACCAAAAATAACTACTTCTTTTTCAGCACAATGATGAAGCGTGCAGGGAAGCAGTTCAAAGGTGGTACCAAGCTCGTAGACCGTATCCAAGGTGATGCGGCTGGTACGTTCTCCTTCTATAACCCGAACGATGAGTTCAGCCCAAATCAGGTTGACACTCTAAAATCCATCGAAGTGGATTGGGCTTTCGCTCAGTCGCACTACGTGCTGATCAAGGAAACTGCGACGTTGAACGCAGGCGATCCTGTCGCCTACCTCGACTACGTGATGTCCCTTGAGCAGGGTTGTGTAGTAGACACGATTAACGGCCTTGAGGAATCATTGTGGGCTAAGCCGAACACTGCGACTATGGAGTCCTCAACGGCAGATCCTATTAACCCTCTTTCCCTTCTATGTTTCAATACTCGCGATGGTCTGGCACCCTCGTCCACCAACGGTGGCGTAGCGTCAGGCACAAGCGATTGGACCACCCTTCAGGGCTTGGCTCCATCAAATGAATCATGGTACCGCAACAAGTTCAAGTCTTACACGACAGCTACGCCTGACGATCCAGACGCTGGTCTTGTTGCATCGTTTGACGACATCGTCTTACAGACGAAGTTCTCCCTTCCTGATGCAATGAACAAGTACTCCGAATCGGATGACTTGCAGAAGCATTGCATCACAACTTCCCGTGACGGTATCACGTTCTACAAAGCTCGCTTGCGAGCCCTGAACGACCGCATGGACATGTTGAAAGATCCTGCGATTAACGGCCCACAGTATCAAGGCGTGCCCTTGATCTACGTGTCGGAACTCGACGAACAGGGTTGGACCGACAACACGCCAGACTACCTGTTCTGGGATTTCAATTACATCTGTCCGTTCTTCCATAGCGATATGTACATGGACGAGACAATTACGGATGGCGGATCACGTCAGCCTAATTCGACAGTTGTATTCAAATTTTCTTGGTTCAACATGATCTGTCGATCACGTCGTCGCCAAGGCCGTGTCTTCGGAGCGTAATAGTTCCAATAACGAGTGGAGTGGCGGACGTTCCGCCACTCCTCCCTTCGAGAGGTAAGTGACGTACTGCCTGTCGAGCGAAGTTTATCTCGTACGTTTTTAGGAGCCAATCATGGCTACTGCTTCAAATTATTCTCACATCCTCCCTGTTATCCGCAGGGAAGGAAAAGTCTTTAATCGTGCTGTCACGTTTGAAGACGACTTTACTGACGCTGGCACGATCAGTGCAACTGCCGACGCCGCTAAGTGGTTATCCACTGCGACTGAAGGTGGTGCAGGTTCGGCCAGTTACGCCCTCTCTGATGGCGAGCCCAATGGCGTTGTGGCCTTGGTGAGCGATGCTGCTATTACCGACTCGATTGAGTTGCAAGCTAATGGTGAATCGTTCTCCGTCACGCCCGGCAAGCGAATCTTCTTCGAGGCTCGCCTCAAGCTTGATGATGTCGATCTGACTAATCTCTTTGTCGGCATCGCCGCCACCGACACCACTGTTATTGATGGTGTGGCTGATTACATTGGTTTCTTCAAGGCTGCGACCGACACCACGCTTAGCTTCGGTGTTTGCAAAAACGGCAGTGCTGCTATTCAGGGTTCAAAGACCGCTGCGTCTACGACTCAGGATGGTGAAACTGATGAGGCCATCTCGGATGTAACTCTGGTTGACGACACATTTGTGATCGTCGCCTTCGAGGTGCAACCTGTCAATGCTACTGACTTGCGAGTCAAGTGGTTTGTCAACGGTGCTTACAAAGGCACACTGAACGCGATCAAGGATTCGTCTGGCAACATTCAGGACTTCCCTGATGATGTTGGGCTTACTCCTAGCCTTGCGATGCAGAACGGTTCTGCCGTTGTCCGCACGGTTGAAGTGGACTATGTCTACTGCGTTGGCGATCGCCAGTAATTAACCTGACACCTGACCCCTGCCACTGGTCAAGGTTGTTCTCCACCAAGGGGAGGGTTTATCCCTCCCCTTGGTTATTTTAAGGGGGTGCCTGTGAGCATGATCCTTCCTGCGGGTAAAGGGCGAACAGGCAAATATGGAATCCAGATGATATATAATCGTTGGAGGAGAGATGGAAAAACTTAGCTACTCTTTTGAATAAGGATAAACTCATGGCAGCATATAATGATTTAACACCGATCCAAAAAGGGATCGTTGACAACCTCACAAGTCTGATAAGGTCATCCGCAGCGAAGCAAGCACAGTTGCATAACTTGATTCACGCGATCAGCAACGACCCAAATGCCATTGCGATCATGCAGACTATTGACAGCGACGAGGTGATTCCAAATAGCACGCAGTTTGCAGGGTCGGACGATATGACACGGGCAGAGATCGAGTCGGTTTACACTGATCTCAAAGCCTTAACGGACACAAACGATACCGTGGCGAACCGTGCTTTATGGAGCAAGGCCGCAGGCATCAACGCGACGTCTGAACTTGAAGGGTAAGTGACTCATGGCGATTCCACGCACAGCAGATTGGCGAATACGCACCGATGGGAATGATCTCAACGGATGTATTTTCGACCGTGATTCGGGTGGTACTGACTACTCGGACCAAGCTGCTGCACAGGCTTCGTGGACTTCCAGTTTAAGTATGGCCGGATCGACCACCATGACCGACAGCGGGACGAACAACTTGTTCACCTCTGCGATGGTCGGGAACGGTATCCAAGTGGGTGGACTTTTTTATGTGGTGGCAACCTACGCCGACGCGAACAACGTGGTGGTAGACCGAAGCGATACTTTCACAAATCAGAGCGGCAAGCTCGGCGGGGCTATCCACGACCAGACCGATACGTTTGCTATATTGGACGACTTGTCGGCAACTTATGCGAAAGTGGTCAGCGGCAACAAAGTCTATATCCGGGGATCAGGCGAGGAGTATCCCACCAACGCAGCCGACTACAATCTTGCCGCCGACATCACAGATGTAGTACCGCTTTGGGTAACTGTAATTGGATACAACGGCAGGCCAAACATTTACTGCACTGGCGGCGGTTGGACTCAAGACAGTCGCTATACCCGATACCACAACATTTACTGGCAAGCGAGAGGGAACACGAATAGCGAGATAGTCAGATGCGTTTACAACACGCGATTTTATAACTGCATGTTCAACACGGGCGCTTACGACTTAGACGGTGTTGAACTTCGTGACGGGACTCAGTTTTTCGATTGCCAATTCGTCGGCACGCACTCAAACGCCAACGCTGTTGGCACTACGGCAGGTGCTTCAACTTACCAGTTTTATGGGTGCTACTTCAACCCCGGCAAGTCGTTTTCTCAAAACATGGGGAACAGAGGATTCATTATTGAGCGATGTCTTTTTGTCCAGCGTAACACATCGTCTTACATGTGCTACGCAAACCTCAGCGACTATCATGTTTTCAAGCACTGTGTGTTTGTCGCGTTGGGTTCAGCGTGCGATGCTGCGATTTACGCGACGGGCAGCGTTCAAATAGACAACTGCATCTTCAAGAACTACACCCACGCAGGGCAGGGCGCGGTCAGGTTAGCGTTCACGACGAACGAGATCGCAGGCTTGCATAGTAATGCAGCGTACAACTGCACAGCATTGGTGTGGGGAACTACCTCATCAGAAACAGAATTGTGGGATCCCGAAGGTACGTCTGTTGCACTGACTGCTGACCCATTCATCGGCGTAACCGAAATCATCGTGGGTAGCGAGCAGACCGAAGGCACAGACGTAAGCGGAACGTACACACTTGAGGCCTCCCAATTTAACAGTGCGAACGTGTACAAACGCACAAGCCCGTCAACGCTCTACATGTTCAAGAACGATGGTGGCAACTTCGCCGATGACTACTACATCATCCAGCCGACGTTGGCATCGCTGATAGAAGATGGATCAGTAGAGAACTGGTACTCGTACCAAAGCACTGATCCCGCAGGTGCTACTAGTGTATACTTCTATCCTTACGCTTCGACGATCTCGGTCATCATGACTGATGGCTCGCCAGCATCAAACCCAAGCATCGCCGCGACGTACACGCTGCAAAGCGGGACACATAACAATGCTCCTTGGTACAACGATGGGACGAATGACATGTGGTGGGATGCTGCGGGTACGCTTTGGATTATATCAAATGGCAGTAAGCCCGCCGAAGGCGTAAGCGTCAACTGGACTACCGACGACTTCTATTACACCTACTACTTAGGCGAGAGCGAGCCTTGGTATGCAAACAACGGCAGCGAGTCGTGGATCATCGAGGCATCCCCAACAGTGACAGCTACACAAGCATCGCAAGGCGGCTACCCAATCTCCGTCCCCGGTTCTGACAGCGTGGCACTTAATGACACAGCGGGTGGTGGTGCAGCTTGCAAACTATTAGCCACACCTTTGACGGTTCAAAACGGTCAGGCAACTACCAGCTACGATACAATCGGGCTGGACATCGGTGCGATTCAAACAGCCGCTGCTGTTGGCGGCGGTTCAAACAGCGGTGCCCGTAACCCAATGAGGGGACCAATGGGATGAGTAATTACTTTGGCGACATAGCAGAAGATGCAACGATCCGCATCCCGTTTAATACGTTTGATAGCAATGACCCTGCCGCAAGTGTCACGGTCACAGATTTAGCTGATGCTGATATTAAGGTTCATAAGGACGGGGCTACCTCACCGCTCACGACTGACGGTGCGACGGTTTCCCTTAACCATAATGGTATCACTGGTTGTCACTACGCGATCATAGATACGTCAGCCCACACAGACTATGCAACTGGTAGTGATTATGATGTTCGCGTAGAGGGCATAACTGTTGACGCAGGGACTCTAAACCCTTGGATTGGTTCATTCAGCATTCAGAACCGATACTCAGCAGCAGGGGCGGCGGATGCGACTGAAGCCAAGCAGGACATCATCATCGCAGCGGTCAAGACGAATGCGGCAGGGACCGACATTGCTGCCGACATCATCGCGATGAAAGCAGAAACAGCCTTGATCGTTGCCGACACCAACGAGCTTCAAACTGACGATGTGCCGGGACTGATTGCCACTCTTGACGCTGTGGTTGATACTGTCAAAGCTGAGACCGCATTGATCGTCGCAGACACCAATGAACTTCAAACCGATGACGTGCCGGGTTTAATCGCAACACTCGACGCTGTGGTCGATACTGTTAAGGCTGAGACTGTGCTGATCCTTGAAGACACAGGCACAACCATCCCAGCGACGATCGCAACGATCGATAATGAGATCGCAGTCATCGACGGCATTGTTGACACAATTTTAATTGACACCGCTGACCTCCAAGCCAACCAAGGTAACTGGTTGACTGCGACCGGGTTCGCGACTGAGGCCAAGCAAGATGTCATCGACGGCATCGTGGACAGCATTCTTGTTGACACAGGCACGACCATCCCCGGCACGATCACAACGATCGATAATGAGATCGCAGTCATCGACGGCATAGTGGACAGCATCCTCGTGGACACCGCTGAGATCGGTGTGGCTGGCGTCGGTCTAACTAACCTCGCAGGCATTAGCAACATCTCGTCGCTGGTCGTCAGTGCAGGCGGTGCGGTTGACGCCCTGACTCAAGGGTTCCTGAATACGGTCGTCACCGAAACAACTGCGGGCCGAATCTCCAATAATATGTCAGTGTTCTACGATAACGCTGACGCAGCCTCAGCCCAGACGCAAGATGATGTTGGCGGTGGCGGCGGCGGCGGCGGCGATGCGACCGAGGCCAAGCAGGATATTATCACCGCCGATACGAATGAGCTCCAAGGCGATTGGACGAATGGGGGCAGATTGGACACAATTTTGGATACGATCAATACAAATGCGGCAAGTATAGCTGGTCCCGGCGCAGACGCCTGCACGATCGAAGTGTTGGTTGGTGGTTCCCCGCTGGCTGATGCGGATGTTTGGATCACGAACGACTCTCCCGGCAACAACATGGTTGCGGGTACATTGCAGACTGACTCGAATGGTGAAGCGGTCTTCTTATTGGACGACACTAATGTATACTATCTGTGGGCTCAGAAGGATGGCTTCAATGCTATTCAGGGCCAGCAATTTACAGCGAGTGCTGACTAATGGGTAATTCATTTACGATGTCCGCAGCGGCGGCTGGCAGCGGTGTCGGCAAGGACGTTGCATACTACGCCGCCCAGATCAGGCAGGTGCTTGATGGTGACTGGGATGGGCGTACTGGTCTGTACGAAATGCTTAATGATGCAGGCCGCACGATGTTCACGCTTGAGGAGTGGAAGTTTAATCAACGACCTCCGTATGATCTGGACTTCACTGCCAACGATGCCTTCATTGCTTTGCCAACAGACTTCGGTAAAGTCAATCACATTGAAGTGCCGAGCTCTGTGGACTCGCGGGTTGAGCTGGTTACTGTCGATACGATCCTGTACTACCGGGCGAACGACGCCTTAACTGATCCGTACAACTACTACGTCGCGATCGCATACCCAACGCAGACAGCCCAGACGGGCTCTCTCGGCGTGCCTCGGCTTGAAGTATGGCCAACGCCCTCCGCCAACGAGACGGCAGCTATGAAGCTAAACTACGAGGCCGGGTGGGTAGCGATGAGTGCGATGACACACGTGCCTAACATCCCACGCAATGCGGAAACGCTGTATCTCCAGATTGTGCTTGCCGTGGCCCGGTCCCTGCATAACCCGAGCATTAGTCTCAGCCGGTTGTTGGAAGAGATTGTTGCTGGCCCGATCTACAAACAATTAAGTCGATCTTATGGAAATGTCCAAAGATCTCTCGGCTCAATGGATGGGGGTATTGTTGATTACTCCCCATCAGGTATACTCTACAGGCCTTGGAAGCGTACAACTAGGGTCTAAAACCACGGTCCCACTGATTGGACCTTAATCAAAGGAAGCCATCATGAGTTTTGCTCGAATCCGAACTGCCGTCGAAAGCATCATCGCCAACAACCGTGTCGGCCTGAATGTTGAGACATTAACTGGAACTAAAACCCTCAATGTCGGTAGCCCTCGCGGCCAGAAACTTGATCCCGGTGGAGCTGGTCGTGATGTAGATCTTCCTGCTGAAGAATCGTCAGCTGGCGAATGGTTTGAAATCACCAACGGTGCTGATGCTGCTGAAGCCCTGACCGTCAAGAACGATGCTGGCTCGACGATCGTCTCTCTCGCTCAAAATGAGAAGACGACAGTCCGATGTGATGGCTCTGACTGGGATCATATGGGTATCATAACGATTGCTCTATCGTAATAGACATCGTTAGGTATCTCGTCGATCGTTCTTTTACTGCAAAGGGCAGGCTATGGCTACGATTAAAATTGATAGTGCAACCGCGAATGCGAGCCACACACACAAGGGTACTGGTGAAACAGCCACGATCCGATGGAATGGTGGCTCAGGTACTTTTTTCGCTGACGGAACATGGGACACTGCAACCGCCACACTTGAGTGGAGTATCAATGGGACCAACTGGGTTTCGTTTGCATCAGGCCTAACCGCCGATGGTCGTCAAGACTTCACGATCGGTGCAGGCGTGTTTGTTCGTGTGACAGTTTCTAGCGTTGGTGCCAGCACAGACCTACGACTCTTAGTCTCTGAGGTCGGCTTAAATCGAGGTTAGCTAATGGCGTTCACGACGCTTGATCTTGCAAGTCGGACATTGTCAACATCGGTACTCCATGTGGGTACCGATACCTACTCTGATGAAAAGTTGCATAAGGCTATCCTTGCGGCGTGCCAGCAATTTATCAACCTCACGGGTTGCTATCAGATTACAGAGACATGGACCATTGCAATCGGCACGGGTACAGCAGCTGCCACCAACGCTGGCGTAGGCTTGTCTGAGCCATGGTCTGAAGAAATGTTCATCTCGGGTTATGTTTCAAACAGCTCCGGCTTCAAGAAGCTCCGGCTCGTCAGTATGAGCGAGTGGATGAATCTAATGGAGGGTTCGGCAACTGCGGTTGCCTCAACCAACGTCTCGCACATTTGCTTCCCTACCAACCTCACGGTAAACACGTGGCCCGCTAACAGCGACGCGCTGACGTTAGTCATAAATCGCCACGGTGGGTTCACCTTCACGATTGCAGATGACGCAGGAAATGCGTCACCCGGCAGCGTTAGCCTCCCTATCCCAGAGATGTGGGTAAACAGTGTGATTCAGTTTGGCGCGAAGATGTACCTGCTTCAGGGTGCGGACGGCCATCCTGATGCTCTCGCGGCACGCGAGGACTGGAACCGCACGCTTGCCGCAGCCAAAGCTACCTTCATTGATGGTAAGCCCGGCACTGAGGATCAATCGGTCAAGGCGGGAAGAGCTGGTGAATAATGGCAAGACCACATATTCAACAGGGCAGCTTCACCCCTATCGTCGGAACTGAAGCAATCAAGTACGAGAGTGTTGACTGGCTCACCTCCAACCGCCTGTACTCTACAGCAGGGCACTCTCACTGTCAGGACCGGTGGGACTTTGCTCCATCCGTCTATGAAATGACAGGCACTGGGTGGGCGTACGCCAGTCGCTATTCCAGCCAGCAGAACTCTCGCATTGCAGTGGGAGCGTTGACGATTAAGCCGCTGGCTTGGTCTCTGCGTAAACGCTGGCCCTTGTATGAGATTACCGGTCACCACCCAACGAACGGATCCAAAGATTGCAACAGCAGGTGGGGCAGCGGCCCTCCGTACTGCGAGATCTCAGTGCGAGGCATCGTGCTTGAGCCTACTGGCCCCGGCTTGCAAGTTAAGTCCAGTAGTGTGTCAATCTTCGCCGAGGGCATTGGCACACTCTCGTGGGCCAAGCCTATGGATATCGAAAGCATGATGCTGCGAGCCCCGTTCACGCGAGGCGGCAAGCCCAAAGCGCAGTTTCGTGCTCGCACTGAAGGCCCGGTTCAGATCGCTGGCACGCCAACGGACGGGAATGATTTTAGATGGCTGCTAAAGCCCGACAGTATTAAAGACAACCCAGTCAAGGGCAAGTTCACGTATGATACAAATGCGGAGAGTGTCACCAGCAATGCAACCATGTATGATCTAACGCTGAACTGGAACACTGCGATGCAGGGCGGGCGGGTTCGCGTGAGCACAAGGATGCGTCTTGATGACTGAAGAACAAGCAGAACAAATGATTCAATTGCTCACTGAGCAGAACCAGAAGCTGGAGGAGTTGACCCGCTCGCTGACAGAGCAGCCCGAGGTGATTGGGCATGCGATCGTCCAAGCGTTAATGGAGGCAGCACGTGGCTAGCATTGATAGTAGAAAAGTTTTAACTGGCACGCAGGCCAACCTTGGGGTGATCGACGCACAGCAAACTAGTGCGATCGAGCTTATTCATGTCAAGGATATTACGAGCGGCGAGATCTCAGAAGCGATCGAGCTTGTTTATGACACAGTCGGCAAGTCTATCGAGATTTACGGCAGGACTGCGGAGCTGGCCAGCGTCAATGGTCGCATGACCGCTTGCGACAAAGCCTTGGTCCGAGCAGTGTACGGCAATCAGTCATCCCCTCGTGGTGGCGGCAACGATCCCGGCATTGAGTTCGACATCACAACCGAATCAACCCAGTGGGTTCGCACGCCCATCCTCGGTGCTCCCGGAAAACTAGACGGCGCGATCGAGGATGTGGATGCATGGCAGACTGCGGCCAACAAGGCCTACTCTGCGTATCCAGAGGGGATTGGCGGGTCTATGGAGTTTGATGTATATGGTAACCCAAACGGGGATCTAAACGTCAACGCAGCGGGCCGAACCACACCTTACGCCCTCCCGTTCCGTGTGGTAAGGATCAGAATACAGGTCGAGATCGTCTCGAAACAGTTGATAGAAGTCATTAGTAGGTTTGGCGTCAACATTATCAACGATACTCATACTACGCTGCTTGGGTCTGGGGCTGCATTTGAGCAGTACTCATTGCGGTTTGACGGTGCTCAGATTAAACAGCGGGGCAGAAAGTCATACGGCGTCTTTCAATTCAGTGCCCGTAAAGGCCCATGGCTGCGAGAGTACTTGATAGGGGCAGATCATAAGCCGGTTGTCGATGGCAACGGTGATCCTGTAATGTACACAAATGCAGATGATAAAAAAGTTCAAAAGCGAGTGCGAGGTGTTGCTGTGGGCAAGGGTCTTGCTCACCGTCCTGTTCAATTTTCAACCGTGTTTCAAGGTATTCGGATTATAAACTAATGCCACAGATAGATTCCCACAACCCGTTTGAAGGTGTCAGTGTCTTTCAGCCAGAGTTCTGGACCTTGCTGAATGATCTGGCTGCGGGTGTGTCGGAGTTCCGCGACCTGTTCCCCGGCAAGGGCGTCCTTAAAACTGGCTCGTCGCTGTCGATTCTAGACGAAGAAGGGAGTGTCGAGGCTGGTGCAACGGGCGAGTTCTTTCCGGTTAAAGTCACAACAGATGGTGGCTCCGCTGGCGGCAAGACAACTCGGTGCACTTTCACCTACACAGTGACCACGCTGGATGGCGAGGAGTTAGGGAAGCTCATGACGCCCGAGCGAAACCGGATGGAGATTGGTAAGTACGTTAATACTCTCTGGCCCCCCGTGGAGATGTCTACCACTGGGGTGGGTTACTACTACCCCGAAGGCACGTTTGTGCTCTACTGTGCCAATGAAGTCCCAGCCTCGGCTCCTTGTTCCTAATTATGGCCAACGACGGTGAGATCACGCTTGACGAAGATGGTGCCGTTTTCATTAATGATGACGGCATTGATGTTTGTGAAGACTGTTGCGGCGGCTGCTTCCCTGATTGTCAGAAGACGCCGACAAGCACGCCGACAAGCCCCGGCGTGCTAACTGGCGGGTGCGACGTTCCTTCTACATTTGGAACTAACAAGACGTACACTGACGAGGGCGATTATCACAGTTGGACATGGGATGGTGTTTTCTTTTTCACAACATGGACGCTGGAAGTTCGTTGCGACAAAGCAACATCAGAAGTGGCCGCTGTATGCGTAAGCAACGCGACAGTGCCAACGGTCGGCGGGTCCGATTCGACTTGGACAGGCTTCAAGGTCTCAACAAATGTTGATTGCGACGGCGACAACCTTACTGGATCATTTGTAATGTCAGCCGTTAATGACCCCGGCATCGGGGATGGCTCTTGCACAGGGACGGTAACGATAACACTATGATTCCAAAAGTATTCCATCTTGTTTGGGGCAATGACAAGCCTTTGCCTGATTACGCTGAGGCGAACATCGCCAAGCTGCGAGAGCTTTATCCTGATTGGGAGGTGAAGGTCTGGCGGGACTTCCCTCATGAGCGGGTGACGGGCGATGCGATGGATGTTGCCCCTAACTACGGGGCGAGATCAGACATCATGAGGATGGAGATTCTCTGGAAGTTCGGCGGGTGCTACCTCGATGTGGATGTTGAGCCACTGGAAGTTTTTCCATGGTTCGACACCTTCACCAATATCAGCTGCAAGCAAGGCGGTGGCGTCGGCCCTCACTTTATTGCAGTGCCCCCTGAATCTAAAGCGATGGAGGGCACGCTCAGCAGGATCAACCAGAAGATCGCGCTGATACCAACCCTGACTCAATATAAGACGTACGTGTGGACGGGACCGGAAATGTGCAGCTATGTTTTCGTTTCATGTGGTAACATGACGTTGATTGAACACGGCGTGATTGAACAATACTTTAAACACCACATGGCAGGGTCGTGGCGAAAGAGCGACATACCGAAAGAAAGCGTAAAATTGGTTAGTGAAGCAAACCTTGTTGGATGGGAAGAGTCTTGTGCTCAATTAAAAAAAGGCGGGTGCTGCGACCCGGTTGTATAAGGATAATAAATCATGGCTACTAGATATTGGGAAGGCAAGGCCGTTGCCGTCATACAAATCGATACGGTTGAGGTCACAGCGTATGATGTTGCGACTACCTACGCCCTCACTGTCGGTGGCGTGGATGTGGTCAGTTTGATCGGCGTTGGCGGCACAGTCACAACTACAGCCGACGCAATCGTTCTGGCATGGAATGACTCGGTCCACCCTTACACCGTTGGCGTTACTGCATCTAATATCGCAGGTGTTATTACCTTGACTGCTGATACTGCGGGCGAACCCTTCACGGTCACATCAAGCGACACTGGCGGAACAGGAACGATCGGAGCGGTCACCAGCTCCACTGCATGTGATGGCCCCAACTTCTGGGACACGGCTGAAAACTGGTCGAGCGAAACCGTGCCTGTCAACAACGACGATGTGGTCATTGACAACAACAACATAGATATCCTCTGGAACCTCGACCAATCAGCGATGAGTGGCGAGTTTGTTTCCGTGACAATCGGAGCAGGTTACCGAGGCAGGATCGGGCTGAATGCCTCCCGCTTCCATGTTAATGGATCTGATGCGACGGGTGCCGCCGAGTACAGGGACCACTACCTGCAAATCGAATGCGATGGTGACATTAACATCGGCGAGGACTTCGGAACTGCGTCCACTAATTTGTCGTCACGCATTAAACTAGACCTCGGCGTCAATGCTTGCAACTTTAAGATTCACAACACAGGTGCCTTGGCGAACACAGCAGACCAACGCAAGCCACCTGTCCGCCTGTTGAATACAAACACAGCGTCCACCTTGTTTGCCAAGCAAGGTGCGGTAGGCATTGCGATTTGTGTCCCCGGCGAGACTGCGACATTGAACACAATCAACTCCTCTGGTGCCCGCATCATCTGCGGCAGTGGGTTGACAATCAACACTTCGTACACGCAGTCAGGTGGTGCGGAAGGCAGTATCATTCGTGCCGCCGCTACGCTTGGTGTCCTCAATATATATGGGGGTAGCGTGACGACAGAAGGCAGTTTCATTGTGACGACCGTAAACCTTGAAGGTGGCAAGTTCACCTCTAATGCTACCGGTACGATCGCCGCATTGAACATCAGCCTAGGTGGCGAGGCAGACTTCGTCCGCAGCAAGGAACCTCGAACGGTGACAGCTGTTAAGCTGGACGCTCCCGGCGTACTATCGTATGACCCTGATGTCCTGACGCTAACGAATAATGTTGACTCTAATGACCCAGTGAGGCTCTCAGCAGACAAGGCAGCTTAGGAATGTCAGAACAACCTGAAGTGGCAACTGGAGGGCGAGATGAAACCTAGATCCGTCCTCGTCTATTCGTTGAATGCGTACAAGCTCAAGCATTTGGTTCGGTACGCCGAGCACTATGCTTACCGCCGCAACATGAGCGTGCAGGTTTTGCGTGTTAACCACGCCGCCAACTTCCAGACTTTAATTTGCCGGGACATGGCGTACATTGATGCGGTGTTTATGTGGGGTGGCCACTGGCCGGGTCAAGCTGTCATCAAGAAGTCAGCTGACAAGTTTGGAGCTAAGACATATGTCTTCAGCGATCCGATCTTTAAGCGACGGGATCACATACTGATCGACAGCGAGGGCTCGCTTGGGGGCAGCAGCCTGATGCACGACCCGCTCGATTGGGTGGGCAAGATGGAGATGTATGGGTACGAGGCTCACCGCGACCACATGCACAACAGCACACAGGGCATGAGGTCGGGCTGGGTCGGCGGCAATGGCCACGTGCTGGGGGTTGTCGAGCTGATAAACTCGTACGACTTCTTGGCGTACTCTCCCTTCCGCGACCTGCAGGAGATGGTGGCGGTGTGCGAGAGCATCTATCCAGAGAACGAAGTGTGGTGGGTATCAACGAGCAACACAAAAGGGATGTGGGACAATATTGAAATGAGGCACGACTCTCGGGTTTTCAAGAAGACTTACCTGAAGTCTCGGCTCATCAAGAAGGCGGATGGGGTGTTCGGGATCGCCAACCCCATGCTGTACGACGCCCTGATGTGGGGTGCTCCGATCACAGTGCATGGCCAGTGCCCTCTCCTGAACAGCCCCGCCAGCAGGGACAAGCTGATGGCCGCTATCTTACGACGGACGGTCCCTATCGCGACAGAGGACATTCAGCCGTGGTTGGACCATATAGATTCCACACGGATTTCTGGTATGATTGAGGCGACAACTACACCATAGGATACTGCCATGACCCAAACACAACATGAACGCAACATCATAGAAGCTGCATCAGGGCGTGGATACAATAAGCCTAAGCCTAAGCCTACGCCTAAGGCTAAGCCTACGCCTAAGCCTACGCCTAAGCCTACGCCTACGCTTAGGCCCAAGCCTAAGCCTACGCCTAAGCCTAAGCCTACGCCTAAGGCTAAGCCTAAGCGTAAGCCTAAGGCTAAGCTTGCCAACCCGTTTTCCGCACGAGCTTGGGCTTCCCATTTCAGTCGTGAGGGTGAGGAAGGGCCACCCAAGAAAGCCACCGCTGCCCAAGATCTCGAAGCGAGTAGACTTAATGCGAGCAAGGCTAGTCCGCAGAAAAATACCACGAGGTCGTTGACCCCGGACAAGGCGGGTGGCCGGATAGGCACAGTGAAAGACCCAGACTTTTCTGGTTACGAGGACAAGACTGGTGCAACCACCGGTCCAACTGGTCCTAATGCTGGCGGAGGCATTGGCCCCGCGAGCCAATTCAACACGCATCCTGATATGGGGCCAGACCCCACGGCGAGCAGCCGTGGCACTGACATGTCACCAGAGGCTGAGCGAACGATGTTGCGAGGCAGGGCTGCTGAACACAGAAGCCTGCGACAAAGGAGGCTCAACCCAATTCTCAGGGCGAATGAAGCTGCTGACAAACATATTGAAGAGCAAGGCGACTGGAACGTCGAAGGCAAGGGTGGAATCTCTGACACCTTAGGCCGCATGCAGAAACAGGAAGAGGTTGACGCCTTTGGTGGAGGCGAAGCTTTCCAGTCTATGGTGCAGGATCGCGAGGCGCGCCACCGGCAGATCATGGATCAAGGTCAGAGTGGCTCCAAGATAGAAGGAAAGTCCTTCAGCGGCACAGTCACCGACAAGATGTTGCGTCCAGCAAGCAAGGAAGCACCTGACGACACTTTTGTTTCAGCTGGCCTGAGCACGGTTGATGCTGAAGGCAATATTCAGGGCGGTCTCACTCGGCAGACCGTGATCGACCATATGAATCTGGCTCGTGCTGGTGGTCGCAATGTTTCATATGAGGTCGCAAAGAGGGAAGTGTTCGACCAGAATATGCAGGCGAATGAGAAGCGAGAGCAGATGCGTCATGACGGAGTGATGAATCTCCTCCTCGAAGATCAGACTGAAGCTCAAACCAGATCGGTGAACGCGAACATGGGTCGCTACAAAACCATGTTGGACGGGCTGTCTGCATCGGGCGGTGACTTCCGTGCTGCCGCAAGAGCGATGCTGATGTCTCCGCTGCCGCAAGAGCGAATAGAAGCGTTGGGTGCGTTGAGTAAGTTCGGCGGTAGCTTGTTTGGTGGGTCAAAAGCGCAGTACGCCATGTTCGATCAGTTAACCAAAAGTTATGCAACGCAGGAAGCACAAATCATACAGCTGGAAAAGGCAAAGCTTGATGTTGCTGGAGCCAAGGCAGGTGTGGTGGGTGATTCACAGATTACCGAATTGGAAAAGAAGTACGACAAGCAGTTAACAACTGCAAGAGCAAAAGCGAAAAAACTCCGAGATGCATGGCTCGCAATGCTTACTGACCAGCAGAGAAATGCCGGTCAGCCTAACCCGCCAGAAAGTAGTGCCGAGGGAAACTCGGGGGCGGGCAAAGCCCGCCTAGCTCCGCAGGACGAGCTGGGGGGGAGCTAGAAGAAGAAGCCCGTCGGCTCGGTGAAGACGCTGACGCACAAGGGGAAGTAATCGCCCACGAAGCCCGAGAGCAAAAACGGCAAGACCCGTCGATCACTTTAGGCACCAGCGACCTCGTGGAGATCGGTGGGTTCAGGACGGGCCATCACGTTATGGACCTGCAGACAGGGGAGCTTCTCTACTATCATCCCGACAGTAATGATGGTAATCCGAGGTGGATCCCAGTGGATGAATACAACGCACTACCTCCAAAGGGACAGCAATAACAATGACTCAAGCATCTAATCCAACACAGGACTGGCTATCCAAGCAGAATGCTTTTCGCCGAGCCTACGGTGATCCTGAAAAAGGAGTGAGTGTTGAACCGATCGACATGGACACGATTGGCGTGGGGTCTCAGGAGATCCACCAGAAAAACACCAACTTCATAGAGGACCAGCTCCTGCGGATGACTAATGCTGCGCAGACCGAGATGCCTGATAGCGACATGTGGGAGACCATGCGGGATATGCGGGGTATGACACCTGCACTCGCAATGGAGCAGGTGAAAAATATCGACGTGCAGCTTGAGGTTGGCCATGCTAATCAAGATGATGTTCAGTACTCCAATGACAAGCAAGCAGCAGAGTGGGCAAGGCAGCAGCGAGTGAAACGCAAGTTGTACCAGCAGATGGCCGACAAGCTGCAGGAGTTTGAACCGCATCGCAAGCACTATAATCTTCGTGGTACTGAGGGGATGACAAATGTTAAAGAGGAAAAAGAACAGTTTAACACAGGATTCACCCGCCCATCGGGCGAGCAAAATGTTTGGGGTGAATACAAGAAAGCACCCGTATACACGCCGGGCGAAGGTGTGTCGTATAACCCAACAAAGCTGTCGCGGGACTTAGACAAAGCTCGCGAGAAGGTGCTACTAGAGCACGGAGAAGCAGGGTTAGTTGAATGGGATCAGATGAGCGCAGTATCGCCGGGCACTGGTGACACTGGTGTGGACAAGAGGCCACTCCGACCTGTCCCACAAATGCGTGAAGTGGATCAGAAAATTTCGAGAACAAGAACGTCTGGCGGCTGGCATAACCTTAGTAGGTCTGGTCCTCAGCACGAAACCCACTACTTCGTGCCCAACCCAAATTACAAAGCCGAGTCTGCTGCTGCCCGTGCTGAATACAAGGGAGCAATGGGGCGGTACTTGCTGCAGCATGGCTTTGTGGAAGCACAGAAGAAAGCCCTGCTGGTAGGCGACCTCAAGAAGGCGAAGAAGTTCGATCTCCTGCTGCGAGCTGCGATCCACTTCCAGCCTACCGGTTTTGACGGTACAGCTCCCGATGACAAGATTAACGACATCGTCGGTATGGTCGGTGCCGACAAGCTGCAAGGCATGGCTGACAACATGTTTAACCAGTGGAAGCACAAAGAGAACATTAAGGAGAGCGATAAGAATATGGCCATCATGGAGATGAGCGATGGCGAGATCCGTGAGCACATGGTGAAAAGGGCTGCGTTTACGTTTGCGCAAACATTCGGTGAGATGTACGCCTTTGCTGGCGAAGGCATTGACCAAGCGATGCAGCATTACTTCGGCACGGAGGATAGCTTCGATCGTGACACATCACCCGGCGTGCAGTTCTTAACAGCTGGCGGCTTGATTGATCGTGAGCAGGAAAAACTAAACAAGAGTGGAATAGCCGGTAACTTCTGGAACGATCAGTTGCCCGAGATCGTTGGGGCACAGCTCGGGTTCTCTGCTGTAGGTGGAGTTGCTGGCTGGCTCACCAAGGGCATGAAGTACAGCCGAGCCCTGCAGCTTGGCGCGATCGGTGTGGCTGGTGGCGGCATGTCCTTCAAGTCAATGCGAGCTGACGCGATAGCTCATGGTGCTACGAACTCCGAGGCAGACAAGATGGTGTGGTGGGCTGCATTGGCTGGTAGCACCGAGGCTATCCCTTTTGCTGTCAAGATCAAACCCCTTGGCCGAATGGCAAACGCCCTTAATAAGCTTAGTTCCAAGACTCAGAGCCGCATGGTTGCCGCACTCACTAAAGCTGGGGCAATCGTCTCAAAAGAAGTGCCGGGCGAGACGATTGAAGAGGCCATACAGGAAGCAATCCAACAAGGGCTGCACAACTGGGGAGCGCAAGAGCTTTACGATTTCAACCGTGAACTAATGGAAGGGGTGGCAGAGTCTGCTGCGTTAGGTGCTGTGTTCGGCGGCGGCATGAAGTTTATTACTGGAATCTATGGTGGTGTTAAAGCAGCCGCCATGGAAAGGATTGTTGGCGATGATGCGGAAATAATGGAACGTCTGTTGGCTGAGCATGGATTGCAAGCTAGTGACATGGCAGCTGAAGCGGAGACCCCGACCTCGTCCACAACCGGATCCGCCGAGACCCCGACCGGGACAACCGCAGAAGAGAAACTAGCCCACCATGAAGCACTGATGGAAAGAGGAGAGGGCGGTCCTTATGCCGAGCAGCTCCTTGCCTACTACAAACAAGATGTGGCCAACGAGCGAGCGACAGCCGGAGGTTCAGCTGGTACTGCCTCAGGCACACGGGCAACTGAAGAAATTGAAACTGAACTAGAGCAGGACGAACAGCATCTAGCGTTAGCAAAATCAGAGGTGAAGGTTCGTTCAGCAGAAGAGCAGGTCCAGCATGACGCGATGGTCGGCATGCTTGAGCAACGCATTGCTGCAAACAAGCAGGCGTTACAGGGTGCCACGTCCACGACTTCGGCTACCACCGGGGCGACCGAAGCCCCCGCCACGGGTTCAGGGACAATGGCTGATCCTGTAGCAGCTAACTTTTTGACTGAAGGAGGGTTTGGGGGCATCATTGGGACTGATTACCTGATGAGGGGAATGGCCGGTTTGTTCCCTAACGCAGCGAGTAAGATTCATAGCATTCGGGAGAAATATACCAACGAGCTTGAAAGACTCGGCCTTGTTGACGCGAAGGATTTCAAGGGCTCTGACTTACATACGAAAATGTTTGCGGAGATTAAAGCTGAGTTGGTATCTTTGTATGGAGAAAGCACCACGCTGAATAGCGTAATGGAAACCCTCTATAAATACTCCGAGGGAATGACCCCTAAGATCGGCACTCCATTACAAGCTCAAATAGATTCCCTGCTTGCTGCTGCCGCTCCAACATCAACATCAAGTACAAGTGAAACCGCTACCACCACTGCAGGGGCGCAGGCATCACAGAACCAAGCGGATGCTGCAGCGAAGAAACAATCTGAACAGTCAACGTACGACGTAGCCAAAGAAGCTGGCGAGGCCATGGCTAAAGGGGATCTGATTGAACCAGACAAGCCCCTCGAAGCCGGAGATAAGGTTGTCGTTACGCAGAAAAATGGCGAGACGCTCGACGCGAAGTTTATCGCGAGGAACTCAGACGGTAAGCAGTTTTTCGTTGACTATGGTGGCGGTCAGTACGAGTGGCTTCCAATTGACAAGGTCATGCCCGCTCGGCCAAAGAAACTTGTTGACGCAGAGTCAGGTAGGCCTGTCACGATTGTGAGTCGCGTCGATGACAAGGTGGCTGTTCACTATGGCAACAACGACGTGGCATGGCTTGACAAAGCTGAAGCTGACAAACGTCTTGTCACAGTGGGTGACTGGAATGAGCAACGCCGAACCACTGTGCAGAGCGATCGGTTAGCTGCAAGCAATGAGTCGTATGAAGATCTTCTTGGCAAGGCAAAAGAGCAGAATAAAGCAGACGAGCAAGCAGACGAGCAAGCTGCCGAGCATCAGGAGCAGGCCGAAGCGATCGCCAAGCAACAAGCTGCGGCGGAAGCAAGGCGATCAGAGCAAGAGCTTCAGAAGAAACTCGAACCCTTTAAAGAAGAGATCGCCGCCACCATTACTGCCAACCTTGAAGGATCCTCGGTTGAAACGCTGAAGGATGATAATGGTAATGATGTGCAGGTTGTCACCTTGGCTAACGGCAACAAGTTCCGTGTCGAGTATGGATCAGAGACTCACGCGAACGAGCAGCTGCAGGAAGATATCCGCACTGGGAGCGCAGCTGTTCTGCGTAATATAGCGCACTCAACATTCAGTGAATCTCCATTAGAGCACGCTGCTGTACTGAGGTCGATTGATAACGGAGAGCTTGATCAAGTCCGTGCCGTGCTCGGCGGAATGGACCTTAGTGTTGGCGGTAAGTTCGATAACAACGCTGCCCCAGTCAGGCTAGTTGCAGAGGACGGCACGGAAGTCATGGTGGACAACGCCATGATGGTGTACGCACCTGAAGGTCTTGCTGCAAACGAAGAGTCTCATTCATCCACTCGTCATGAGGTTGGTCACGCTTTGGTCAGGCTTGTTGCTGATGCGAAAGAACTAGCGTTGATTGAAAAGATTTACGGCCCACTCACGGATGGGTTCAATGAAGAGAAGTTCGCGGATGACTTCGCGATCTACCGCAAGAATCCCCCGAAACGTAAGAACGCAATCCACCGCCTGTTCGACAAGATCATGCGTCTAGTCGAGAGCTTCGTAGGCTTGAAGCCGGGTGGTCGCACAGCCCGCAAGTTGATGGACGAACTAGCTTCCGCTCGTCGAACGCAGTCACCTGCAGCAGACGAGGCATGGGCGGATCGCCATCGCGAACGGACCGTCGAAGAAGCAAGGCGTATGGTTGAAGAGGACGACCTTCAAGATATGGTTCGTTCTAACATCCGACGCACGAAACTGCCTGCTTCACTTAGATCTTCTGCGGACAGCGTCAGCATTAACGGGAAGAGCATTGATATTTGGGAGATGGAGCCCGGCGATAAGAAGAGCAATAAGAGAAGCAACAACCACCACCAAGTATACGATCTGGCTGACGAAGTCTTTGAAGGTATTGGCGGGCAATCCAAAGGCGGAAGGTCAAGAGTCAATGGAATCATGGATTCGTTTGGCAAGTTCTATCTATGGGACGGCAACCAAGCTTCAGTCGAAGAGATGCGACAAGGTCTCGCGTTGTCGCCTGATGGCAGCAACGAGATCGGTAGCTTTTACGTTGACTTCAGGGATAACGTAGCGAAGGGTAGCCGACTGACAGAAGGCAGCGGTGACCCCGGTGCCGGGCAATTCACGATGGCTGACATCATACGGCAGATGCCGAAGATAGGTCTGTCACAAGCGACCGCATCTAACGAGTCATACCAGATTGAATCTGATGTGGACACAGGACGCCGAGGTCCGCTCAACAACTTCAGGGGCACAAGAAAAGCGGTGGTGTGGGCTCGCAAGTTCGGTGATGATGGGCCATCAGATAAAGACATTAAGGTCGCGATAAAGAGAGGCGACATAAGCCAAGCTGACGCTGATTCGCTAAGTAATGACGACCCCATTGAATCTAAGTACAACATCCGACGAGTGCCCGCCCGCCCCATCGACCCAAGGGATGATGTGGCTTACGACATCCGCACCGAAAAAGGCAAGGAGATCTACGCATACAACCACGTACCATCACGCCGCGACGGAGGCGATCATTATTACTTGTTTGAAAGTGATAATGGCTTGGCGTACACGGTGTCCATTGAGGACATGTTCAATGGTGGGTACGACATGATGTTCAAAGACGAGGATGGTAGCACTGACATCACTGGAGAGGGTGATGAGCACCGAATCTTCAATACTATCCGTGCCATCTACGAGGATTTTTCAAGGAACTACAACCCTAAGTACGTCTATTTCACTGCAGAAGAGCTTAGTCGTAGGCGAGCTTATCGCAGGATGGCCATGCGGCAGCGCAGGGAGGGTTACGAAGCAATGGAGTATGTCACCAGTTCTGGGCAGACCCAGTTCTTCGCGATCAAGAAAGACACAGCCGAGGAGGATAAGCCCTTTCCACTACAGGAGCCCACCAACTTTGTTGTGTCCAAGAAGATTCCCCGCAAGGAAGAGATTGGTTACGGGGTCACGGATTCGGCGGCGACCTATCCAGACACCGACGAGCTCATGAGTCTGGATACCTTCCAGCCAGACTTCGCCTCGCTGAAGCCGGGTGATGTTCTTGTTGGCATGGAGGATATGCTGGTCCAAGTTGTCGAGTCGAAGCAATACGGCGAGGTGGATGGCGAACCAGAATACGCAGTTGAAGTGGTCACGCTGCAAGGCGAGTCAATGCATGTAGTGGGCAATGAGGCTGAGCTTGGCGAGGCTCTGCAGGAAATCACACCTCAAGGCAAGGAACAACTTAAGAACATGGGTTACGAGTGGGATTCAGTGAGTGACTTTAGTCACGTGCGAGCCCAGCCTTACAACATTCGCCGACGCGATGGTAACACTGCTTC
>Ga0233412_10000278_pt1 | contig 30565 bp, 31 predicted proteins | sample Na_anoxic_4_MG_FD_180667 | JGI IMG/M metagenome (GOLD analysis project Ga0233412, IMG submission 180667) | Seawater microbial communities from Saanich Inlet, British Columbia, Canada - Na_anoxic_4_MG | ecosystem: Environmental > Aquatic > Marine > Inlet | place: Canada: British Columbia... | reverse complement strand
AATTCTAACTATTATTTTTATTTTATGTTTATATAAATACCTTACTAAATTAAATATAAATAATTTAGAAAATTTTAAACAAATTAAACCATTCAATAATGATAATTTAAAAAAAAAAAATAATTTCACAAAACAATTTTTTAATAAAAAATCAAATGATAATAAAAAATTACAAAAATTAGTTGATTCTTATGAAAAAATAACTCCATGCAATGGAGGATATTGGAAGTTAGATAATTTTAATTTTAATTTTGATTAGTCTTTTATTGTTCGGATACAATATAATCTTTTTCAATATCTGTTAGAAATTCATTTATATATTTATGAAATATTGTATACAACAATTTTGTATCCAATTTTAATAATTCTTGAATTAAATGCTCTTTCTTTGTTTTAGCAATCTCACCACTTAGGAATCTATTGTGTGTATTTTTTACAGTTGGATAATAATTTTTATTCACCTCAGTAGTATTTTTAAATACATATTTATTCATATACTGAACATGCATACTTTTAATCATTTTCCTAAAATATGTTTCAAATAAATTAAATTTATTCAAATTTTTAGGAAATCTATATAAATATTCTTGAATCAAATTATCCTTTCTTAATATAAAATAATGAAATAAATCATTACTATAATTACCTTTTAGTTCTTTATAAGTTATATAATTTAAACTTTTGATTTTAAATCTATTATTATTATTATTAATAATATAACCCTCTGATTCAAATTCTTCTTCTATTTTACATATATTAATTAATCTTAAATAATTATCAAAATTATATTTTTTAGGTTTCTTACAACCAATATCTATATCAACTTCTTTACAATCATTTTGTAAATCAATTGTTATTATATGAACTAATGATGGTTGATCATATTCAATAATAATTTCATTATCCGGATGTTGTAATATAAACCCATAACATAAACTCTTGTCTAAATTATCAATATTAAAAACATCATTCTTACAATTATTATACGCTTCTTCAAACATTTCTTTATAATTTTTTCTATTTCCCCATTTTGATTTACTTGCATCTATTTTCCTAGTAGTTGAAACAACCCATTCATTATTATAATAAAATAACTTTATTTGAGTACCATCAATTGATTCTTCTACTGATATACCATCCCACACTATATTATTATATTCTTTAATATTATCATCATCTCTTATATCTATTTTTTTAATTTTTGGTAATGTATAACAAATTACATTATTTGTTTCTTTTTCTAAAATTATTCCCCTACATTCATCAATTATTGATGAACCTGGTTTATAATTATTTCTGTTATAACATAACATATACAAATTTGAATAATCTTTGTCTTCTTTTACTGTTAAGTTGAATGGTGGGTTTGAAAAAATATTTTTTAAATTTTTGTACGATTTATCGTCACATGTATTAATATAATTTACTAAATTCATATTACTAATTATACTATTATGTTTATCTTTTAAATATTATTGTTTAAATAAATAACAAAAAAATCTATCTATATATTAAGAATGAACCAAGATAATAAAATAATTAATTTAGAAAATATTAATTCAAATAATAATGATATAAATAATAATGATATAAATAGTAATGATATAAATAGTAATGATATAAATAGTAATGATATAAATAGTAATGATATAAATAGTAATAATTTTAGTAAACAAAATATTAATAATAATTCAGAAAATGAAGAATTTATGACTTTATCTAATAGTAATTCTAATAATAATAATACAAAAAATATATATATCGAAAATGATAAATTAATTAATCAAGATGAATTAGTTGAATCTGCTGTACCAAATATAACTGTTGAAAAATTATCTGATAATAATTCTAATAAAAATATTGATTTATTTAGTAATAATGAAAATGATGTATTTTATTTTAAAAATAATGTAGTTGTTGAAAATAGTGAAAAAGTTTTTGAAGATGATATTATTTACATTCAAGATTTAGAAAATAATCTTCTTGATCAATATCCAATTTATAAACAAAATTATAAATATATTCAAGATAAAATTAAAAAAGATGTATTTGATATAATATTTATTAAAAATTATGGTATTGAATTATTAAAAAGAGATGATAATTATTCATCAATGATTGATAATATATTAAATAATAATTATATTTATGATTGGATATTACCTGTTGTTGAAGACAAAAAGATATTATATTATATTAAAAATAATAAAGTAAATGATTCTGATAATACATTTAATATTAATAAAGAAAGTGAAAAATATATGCCATTTATACAAAAATATTATAAAAAAGAAAATTACTATTTTAAAAATTTTATTGATAACATTAAAGAAATAGACAAAATTACAAATGATTTAAAAAAGAATAATTTAAATATAAAAGATTATTTAAAAATATATAATGATATTACAAAATCCTATATCAATTTATATAAAAAAGATCTAAATGGTTTTAATATAGAAGCATCAGATGATATTACGTGTATTAGAAGAACTAATTTAAGAACTAAAAAGTGGGAGACCAGAGTATTAAATGGTGATTTTTATACTTATGTCAATGTTTGTGATGATAATGATCGAATTGTTAATGTTAATAAAAAAATTTTAATAAATTCTGATAAAATTAACATTAATGGATTTTTGATATTTAAAAATAAATTTGATCATATAAAAAATTATTCTAAAATTAATAAAATGACAAATATTAGTTCAATTATATTTAATGATAATAATGTAATAATAAAAGCAAAAAATCATAAAATAATTAATGGTGGTAATATTTATTTAAAAAATACAAATAGTATACCACCTATTAATGGCTATTATGATTTTGTTGATGTTATTGATGAAAACACACTAAGATTAAATAACGTTGCTAATAAGGGTACTAAAAAAATTAATGGCAATACTGGTATTCTTTATGCAAGAAAAATATTATTATTGAAAAAAATCAATGTTGATAAAAAAAATAACAAACTCGTTTATTCTAATCCAGAAAAAGATATAAAAGAATTTAGTGCTTATTATTATAATTTTAATTTTAATCTAAGTAAAGAAGATCTTAAAAATGTATTAATTGATATATTGCCTAATAATAATGATATAATAAATATTTTAGAGTCACATATTGATAAAATAAAAACAACAAATGATTTATATAAAATATTAGATATATTTAAATTAAATATAAATGAATTATCAAATGAAGAATTTAAATTAATTAAAGAAATAATAAAAAAAGTATATAAATCTGACTTAATTTTTAAGGATAAAATAGATAAATTATATAATAAAATTAATATTCCTAGAAATATAATTGATTATAAAGATTCTATTTTTGATAAGGGTTTTATTAATAAAAATATTAATACTATTAATAAATATTATTCAAATAATTTTGTTAACCAAGATAAATTAATTGATAGAATTAATTGGATTGAAAATCAAATTGATAATGGTGAACTTTATTTTAATTTTATCTCAAAAAAAAATAATGAAAATACACATGAAAAGGAATTTAAATACATAAAAAATACAATCAAAAATATTAAAGATAATGAAAAGAAAATTAAAAATTTACCGAAACAAAATGTAAATTGTAAGAATTATAAATTAAGAATTATTAAAGTTATAAATGACAGTAATTTTGATTTAAATAATAAAGACAGTTTTTATGTAGATAGACTAATGCATGGTATAGATGATAGAATTTTAATAAATGGTCAATTATGGTCATATGAAAATAATGAATGGATTGAAGATCCAATGAAATACAATGATGGTGATTTAGCACTGGTTATTGTTAATGAAAACGAATATTTGAATTTATTTAGAAATAATGATAATACAAGTGAATATATATATAAAAATAATAAATGGATATTTCATAAAAAATTATTAGCAGGTATTACAAATATTAATACTGCCTGTTTTTTTTCTAAAATTGATATAAAAAATATGAATAACCAACTAAAAATTAATAATGATTATTGTTATTATTACAATGATAAATGTTTACCAGTAAAAAAATACAAAGAAGAAAAATTAATAATTGATTTAAATAAAATCTTAGATAACTATAATAAATATATTGAAAGTGATACTATAAATGAATTAAATAAACATATTGAAATTAATGAAAATAATTTGATAAAATACCCTAATATTATTGAGAATAAAAAAGAAGAAGATTTAAACAAAAATATTATTAAAAATAAAAATACAAATTTTTCAATTCAAATTACAAGTTTAATTGATAGAATCTATAAAATTAATGATGTTGATATTCAAAAATATTTATTATATAAAATTATTGAAAATGATGGTATTTTAGTTGATAATTTTATTTATTCTAAAAAATATGGAAAAAAAATTATATGTGGTCATTGGAAGTTACTCATGGATGAAGATTATGCGGATAATAATAATCTTAAAGAAAAAATTAGAGAAACACTTTTAAATATATATAGTGATCGTGGCGTATCAGAATCATCATATCAAGTTTGTAAAATATGTGGTAATTATCTTGAAAATGTTAAATATAGTTTAGTGGAGGGATATTCTTCCAGTGGTAGATTGATAATGAGTAGAGAAGTATTAGATAATGAGTCAGATAATCCTAAGAAAAAATCTAATAATTTAAAATATTATAAAAATTTAGATTGCAATGATAAAGATTTTAAAAATGAATTAATTAATAGAAATATTGATATTCAGTATTATAATACAATTAAATTTATATGTGATAAATTTACAAGTTTTAGTAATAAAATTGGAATTAATTTCAATTATGTAGATTCATTAGAAATTATATTTGATACGTTTGAACAATTTGTTAATATACCGTCATATATTATTTACAAAAAGAAACAAATTATGAAATTTAAAAGTAAAGGATATGACTCATTGAAAATTAATAATATTTTGAAAAAAAATATAATAAAAAATAATTATGAAACTTATATTTCTCTTAATTTAAATACATTATTAATGTCAAGACTATTAATTACTATAAATACATCTAATCCAAAATATATTAAAAATGAGACATTAAGTAGTAAATGTACTTTTTACGGGTGGAGAAAAGAAGATAAAGTATTTGATTTTCTTGCATGTATTTTAGTAGAGGGCAATAGTATAAAATTTAATAATAATAATTTATCATTTGAACAAAAAATGGAAATATTAAAAATTGATTTGAATTATAATTATAGTAAATTCAAAAATTTAGGTAAAATTAGAAAATTATTTGAAAATAATATTGGAAATAATATTGGAAATAATATTGGAAATATTACTAACAAACAATTAGATAATAAACAGACAATTTTAAAAATAATAAAGGAAGTCCCTATTTTACCAAATAATTTTAAAAATGATATATTAAAATCTACATCAATTAATAAAATTAAATCATTATATAATCTTCTCCATAAAAGAGCCAATTTTGTTAATAAATCATTATATAATATAATAAATACACAAATATCTGAATCAGATTTATTAGGTGGATTATTAATTGAAAATTATTGTTGTCCAGTTAATTTATCATTATATAAATCGTACGATAATTATTTTAAGGATATTAATGAATTAATTAATGAGAGTTTTAATTTATATAAAAATGAAAAGTATTTTTTAAATACTGGTAATATATCAAAATTATACGTTTTAAAAGATAATAAATTACACAATTATAATTATGCAATACAACCAGATAATATATCTATTAAAGAAATTAATAATTTTAAAGATAATGTAATTAATGAGAATAATAATTTCAATGATGAAATTGTATTTATCGATTATGAAAATAAAAAAAAAGATTTAATTAAAATAATTAAAGATTCTCTTAATAAACAAAAAAAATGGGTCAATGATTTTAGTTTAACTTATAGTAATTTAGGTGTATTATCTTGCTTAAAATATGATCAAAATACTAATGTTAATAATAATATAAGTAAAAATAATAGTAAAAATGCAATTATTAAAAATTTAAAAAAATTTTATTATTTATTAGTAAAAAGTATTAATATAATTAAAAATAAATATAAAAAAGTATCAAAAATTTCAAAGATTGATTTTGTAAATGAAGCCACTTCAAAAGAATTACAATCCAAAATATATACACAACACAATTTTTTAGATGAATACATTAATGATACATATCAAATTAAATTTAAAAATATAGTAATTAAATATAAAAATTATATTGTATCAAATATATTTGGTATTAATGATGTATATAATTGTAAAAATGTTATTATAAAAAAAAGTAAATTTACAAAAAATGATGCAATTAAAAAATTGAGATTTATAATTACAGACCAACTATTAAATATGTACAATAATAATGATAATAAAATTATTTCACTATTTATTATTAAATTAATTGAGAAATATAATATGAATATTGGAAAATTTGATATTAAAAATAAAGATATCGATAATTATAGAAGTAGAATTGATTATGAATTTTCGAATGAATATAAAATAAAAATAGATTCATTAAGTGGTGCAACTAAAACAATGATAAAAAATCATTTTAAGACAAATAGTTTAGATACATTTGATACTAAAAGTCTACAAGATTATAATAGTGTTGATGTTGACAAAAATGAAAAAGATATGAGTGAATTTCTTAAAAATATGGCAAAAAAAGAATTAGATAGTATTCATGAAAATGTAACCGAAGAACATATTAGCGAATATGTTAATGAATATTTAAAAGAAAAAAGAATTGATGAAGAAATATTAAAAGATGAATATGATTTTACAGAAGCAGATGAAAATATAGAAATTATTGATGTTGGTACAGAATATGGTGATATACCACAGGGTACTGAAAATGCTGGTAGAGGAATTAATGATTTTACATTTGATTATTCATCTCAATTTACTTAATTAGTTATTATTTAATATATTTAAATACAATTATATAAATATATTTATGATAAATGCCAAAATAATAAATAAAGAAAAATATTATGGTAATAAAGAATATAAATTAAAACTAATTAAGATAGTAAATAATAAAATTGATAAATTAATTACTCAATTTAAATTTAGACTATTTGAAGGAAGAGGCTGTGCTTGGTATTATCTAGGTTATAATGATGATGGTATTCCATTAGGTTTATCAAATATACAATTTTCTGAAACTATTACAAATATATTAGAAGTTATTAATTATCTTAAATTAAATATTATACATTGTTTAATTTGTAAAGGAATAGATGGGTATTGTTGTATATTAAAATTAAAATCACGAATTAAAATTGATTTAATATATTAAATTAATATATATATATATGATAATATTTATTATTATTGTAATTTTTATATTTATATCTTTATTAAAATATAACAGAATTGAAAATTTTTCACTACCTATATTTAATAATAATTATGATAAAAGCTGGCTTATGCCCTATAAATCATTAAATTCAACTAATGTTCAAGATATACCTAATAAAGAATATATTAATCATAGCAAATTTAATATTGTTAAAAATATAGAGTATACCGAATCTCTAAACAATTTATTTAGTAAATACATTATAAAAAATAAAGACAAAAAAACATTATATTATACTGAGAATAGTAATTCAAAAAATGACTTGACAATTAAAACAAATAAATTAAATAATAAATCTTGGAAAAATAAATATATGAATTTAGATTTAGATATAAGAATAGATTATAAATTTATACCATGTTCATTTAATGTTGTTACTAATATTTTGAATAAAGTATTTGAAATAATAAAATATAGATTTATAATTTATAAATATAAGATTAGTACTATTTCTAAATTTGAAAATGGTAATTATTCATACGGATTAATTATTGTATTATTACAAAAATTTGGATATTTCGGTTATACTATTTTTATAAGTGGATATACAAAAAATGAAGAAATCATTTTATCTGATTATGAATTTATTGGTCATTATTATACTGAAAAATTTTTTTTATTAGATGGATTAAATAAATATGATAGTAATTTTAATATAAACAATAAATTAAAAATTAATACACCTTATAAGTATAAAAATAATAAAAAAACTATTAATTTTGATGAATATAAATGTTTTACAACAGATGAAAGTATTTATACTAATCCTTCTTTTAAAAATAATATAATTCTTCCATATTATAGTAAAGAAGACTGTGAATCATCTGTTAATATTTATGGTAAAAATAAAAAAATAGGTATTTGGGATAAACCATGTAAAAAAGATACTGATTGTTTTTTTTATAAAAAGAATAAAAATTATACTAATTCATTCGGTGGATGTAATAATGGCTATTGTGAAATGCCAATTGATGTACAACGAGTTGGATTTAGATATTATTTAAATGATAATAAACCTTTCTGTTATAATTGTAATTCTAAATCTTGGAAAGCAATTACTAATCTTGATACATGTTGTAATGATCAACATGATAAAAAAAAATATCCTTTTTTGAAATCACCTGATTATGCTTATAAAAATGATTTGTTAAATAGACTTAATTATTATAATCAAAAAAATTATTGAAAGCTAAATAAGAACAGCTCTTAGCCATTTAGTTCCATCATAAAATCTTAAACAATATATTTCATTTTCTTCATTAATTCTTATTTCACCCTCTTCTGCTATTTCATTATCATTATTATATTTTGTATCTTCAATAGTTACTATTTTATATTCATAATTATTATTATAAATATTTAAATAATTTGTATTATTTTCTTTTATTAATTTAATTTTATTTGTTAAATTTTCTGATTCATTAAATATACGGTATGAATATTGTAAATTTAAATAAGGTAGTATGTATTTATTATCACCCATTAACCACTTTTTAAAATTATAAGAATCATTATTTACCCAACTAAGAACAGTAGCATTATCAATAAATATAGTATTTTCATAATCATAAATATATGGATTTTTATTTTCATTACCATTTATCCATTCTTTAAAATAAAATGCATCTTTATTTATCCAAATAAGAGGAGTTACTAGATCTTTTTTAAAACGCATATATTTGTAATTAATCATGTCCTTTTCATTAATAATATCTTTAATAACTAATTTATATGTTTTAGTACCATCAAATATTGTTAAATATATAATTCCATTTTCTTCTATTATATCTATTTCACCTATATTTTTATTATTATCTTTTTTAAAATATAATTTATATTTTATATTATTTTTTTCTATAAAAACATAGACATTATTTTTATTGCTTTTTTTGCTTTTTTTGCTTTTTTTTATACTCATTTTAATAACCATATATCATATATTGATAAAATAATATATTATTTTATTAAATTTAAATTTTATATATATTTTATGATATTTTACAATTATCAATAATATTATTGTCTGATAGAGAAATTGCATATCTAACATTTCCATACATCCTATATAAAAATAATGCTGAATAATTCACTATTATTGCACCTATTTGTTTTTCTCCATCTTTAAAAGAATATTCATTAATCCACTCAGTTTCATATATATCTTTTAAAGAACTCGTATCATTTTGTATATTATCTTTTATTGGTGTTGAAAAGAGAGAAATGTCATCTTTATAAGTTTGATCAATGGTGTAATCACTATTCAATGAAACAAAACGTACCCTCTTATTACTAAGTAGTTGTTTTTGATTATTTGTATAATCTATAAAATCAATTATAACAAAAAATTTATTGTCCAAAGTTAATATTGAATTATCAATAGCAATTCTATTTGCATCTATATAATTTTGATAATTAATTTCACTAACATTTTTAAACGTATCATTCTCGATATTGGTAAAATTAATATGATTCATATCGTTTTTTATTAATACATTATCATTATTATTAATAACTTTATCTAATACATACTTAATATAATTATTTGTATAATCTCTAACAAAATCACTACCTTCACCAGTCTCAGTTAATGTAATTGAAATAGATCTATCATTACTATTATAATAATTATATAATCCACTAATTTTTGGTATATAATTTATTAATATACCTTTATTGGTATTATTATCTAAAATATATTTAAAATTAGGTGAATATTTTTCAAGTTTAGAATACATTATTAGATATTCATATTGAAAACTATTAATTTGTTCAAAGTTAAATCCAAGCATAGATATAAGATTATTAATAAAATTTTCTGTAGCAGGTCCACCTCCGGGTTCGGTATCACCTTCATCAATTTCAAACTCAATATTTGTAGAAGGATTAATTCTAAAATAATTAACATTATCTATTGTTACAATTAAACATTCAATATAAGTATTTTCATAATCATTACCTAAACCATTATCTATTAAAATATCACAAATTAACATTGAATTATTTGCAGGTTTAAAAACGTTTATTAATTTATCTTTAATTTCAAGATAATATTCTGTTGAAAACGAAAATCCATTTATATATCCTGCGAATGGAAAAACATTATTTTCACCATTTATATATTCTTGATATTGAATTAATTCATCATCAAAAGGACTATTCGAATCTCTATAATTAAATAATCCTATTTTATTATTGACATCAATTAAATCTTTATATGCGTCATATTCTAACATTTTTTTATTATTTAAAATAAATAAATTATTTAGATCTAGTATATCATTTATTATCACATTTGAATATTGTTCAATTAATTCATTATTTACATCGAATTTTAATAATGAATTTGAGCCATCTTTTAATATATATAATATAAAATATTCATTATTATTAGATATATTTTCATTTATTTTTTCATTTATCTTTCCTTTATCTGATGTAGATATTAAACTGTATCTAAAATCAGAATCAAGATTAATGTTATTATCTCTATTATTTATTAAATATCCTACATACTGATCTATTGGTGATGATAAATCATTATTTGTATCAATTTTATATAATTCAAAATTTTCCGATACATCTATATAATTTTCTGTAAATAGTTTAGTACTATTATAGGGTGATCCATCTAATGATGATGATATCCATTTTTTAAAATTGAACAAATCATTATTTACGAATGTTATTTGATCTATATTAGATAAAAAAGATGTATATTTAAAATAAGGCGGCGGCATATATATAATACTAACATATTAAATTAATTTCATATTCATTAAAATATTATCCGTACATTTTTTATTACCAACTAAATATTTACATTCCTTTCTTGGATTATAGGTAATGAATCCTTTTTCAATGTAAAAATCAAATGCACCTTGATTATATTTTATAGACATTGGGGATCCAATCATATTATATTTATACATTCTTGTATTCGAATCTATATTATTTTTATTAATAATATTAATATTATTGTATATTGCTTTTGTTATTTCATATCCTATTTTTTTATTTAAATTTTTAGTACAACATATAACATTTTGATATTTATAGGTTTCTATATTTGGTTTATTTCGAGTTTGTGTAGTATTTCCTATTTTTTTTGGTAGATAATTTTCTATAAAATTTAAATCTACTGTTGATGGTACATAGTATCTAATAGTTGATGACAATAATTTATTATTAACCTTAATTGGTATTATAAAATATTTATTATATATATCATTTTTAAATATTCTATTTAAATCTGCGCTTGGATAACTATCTGTATAAAAAATAAAGTCAATCAATTTATTATCTAATTTAAACATTAAATTATTAATTGTTGAACTATATTCTATTTCATAATCAATTCCTTCTTTATATCCTAAAACGATTGTTATTTCATCTAATATAATTTTATATTTAATAAATGTTGAATTATTAATATTTAATATTCCTATTTTTTTACCTTTTATATCTTTTATATTATTATATCTATTCATTGTATTACTTATTAAATACATGTATTCAAAATTTAAAGAACAAATATAATCTATATTTTCAATACTTAATTTATTATTTATTAATGAATTTAATATTGGTGTTGTACAATATAATATATCTAATTTATTATTATTAAGCATTTTTGATGCTATTTCCATATTTTTTAGATATACTATTTCAATATTAAGTATATTTGTTGATTTTAATAAAATTTTTATTATATTATTAATAAACTTGATATTAGAATTATCTTCATTCATGTCAAATAAAACTAATCCAAATTTTAATGGTCTGTAAATAAATTCCTTTTTTAAATAATTTAAATTGGATATTTTTGTATTATAAATATTTTTTTTATCTGGTATCTCATATTCATAAAATGGTAAAAAAAAAGTATAAAAATTTTCACGATTTAAATATGTATTATATAAATTATTATACAAATAAAATAAAATTAATATTAAAATTATTACATATATTTTTTTATACATATTATATATAATATATTAATATAATGTTTCAATTATTTGACTTGAATAATCCAATTAAAAATTCTATTATATTTTTTATAATAAGTATTTCTATTATATTATATTGTAAACCTGTATTATTAAGTAGAAATTATAAAAATAATTATAATAAATTTTATTTACCAATTGTAATTATTATTATTAGTGTAATTACATATTATATTTTTTCAATACTAAAATTATTCTTTACATAATTTTTTACATAATTAATTAGTTTAATCTATTAATTATATATCTGATTCATTATTATGGTGTCATTAGAAAGCATTACATGGGATGAATTAATTAATTATTCACCACAAGTTTCTCTAAAAAATAGACCAAAAATATTAATTAAATTAAATGATAAATATAATAGAATATATTTTGGTGTCGTTGTTAAGCATGATATTAATAAAAATATTTTAATTAGATATTTTGATAATCCATCAGCCGGTAAACTTTGGTGGACTGGTAACAAAGATGGAAATTGTGGTCTAGATAGAAGTCAATATTCTTCTACTGTATTAGGTGATATTTATGATGATATGCTTAATTTATCAGAAAAAGATTTTTGTGAAGATGGTTATGATGATATAATTAATTTTGAAAATGAATCAGATCGTTTTTATAGATCCACGTCTAATTATCCTTTTCTAAATGGAAACTATGGTAATATTTATCTATTTGAATATTTTATGAAACTATATGAAAATAATAACAAAATTTATTATGATGATGAATCATCTACACTACCAAATGAAGTACTTTTAGATCTTAATAATCCACATTACAAAAGAACTAAGGTAAATGATTTTATTGAAGTTTTTTTAATGAAATCTAATATAAAAAAGGATAATTTAAAAAATTTAAAAAATTATTTGTGTTATAAATTGAATAGACGTAAAATAATTAATATTATTAATAAACATAATCTAGATTTAATCGATATATCATTTATTGAATCTATAAAAAGTAAAATTAAAAATAATTTAATGAATAATATAGATAACATTATAATATTGTATTTATTATCAGAAATATTAGAAATTAGTGTAACAATTTATGAATATAATAATTTAAATCTATCTATAAAAAATATAAATAATAGTTTTGATAATAAAATTTATTTGTATAAATATAATAATAAATATCAATTAATTATATTAGATAATGAAAAATATAAGAATGAAGATAACAAAATTGAACAAAATAATTACCCCTGAATATATAAATAGTTATTTTAAGCCTATTAGAACATTAAATTATAACATTTTTTATGATTACTTATTTTATTTTTTTATAATTTTAGTAATTATTTTTATATATTTAGCGTTTAATTCTTACTGAAATTATGTTATTAACTTAATATATGAGTGAAGCGCATAGAGAAGAAATATTAGATGATATGGTAGAACAAAATCAAGATCAAGATCTAGAACATGTTCATGATTTAGAGGGTGGTTCAAGAACTAATTTAAGTGATAGTGAAGTATCAGATAATAGTGAATCAGATTCAGATAGTGAAGTTGAATTTGAGGAAATAGATTTAACTGATAATCCTTTATATCAGGTACTTTCAACTTTATTTGAAGATGAGGAAGGAAATAATTTGTGCACTATTTTAAAATCATTAGTAGTATCTGTTGATTCAAACACTAAGGCAATACACAAATTATTAAAGAAAAGATCTAATTAATAAGTTATAATTTATAATATTATATTATTATATATGGAATATAATAATATTTTAAAAGATAATAATTTTATTAATTATGATACATATGAAAAAATAATGTTATCACGTCAGTATAATAAATTATATAAAAAAAGTTTAGAAAAATATAAAGATAATTTAAAAATAAAAGAAAATAAAAAAATATATAATCTATCTATTTATGAAATATCTAAAAATTTTTCAAATACAATACTAGTTATAATAAATGAATTAACACTATATATTCATCAAGAAAATAAAAATATAAATCAATTAATGTTAATTTTTTCAAAAAATGATCGATTAATTTATGTTGGTATACTTATATTTTTAATTGCACTCATAATATATTTTATTGATGTAACAAATTAGGTTATTTATTTTTTATTTTTTTTATTATTTTTTTTGATATTTCTTTTTTATTTAAATATCCACCGTTCTTTTTTGTAACCTTTATACCAAGTGATTTTGCTTTTAATAATAATTGATTAAAAGAATATTTATTATATAAATCTTTTGGTTTCATTATTTTACTTAATTTAATCGTATTATTTTTATTTGGTTTTTTATGATTTATAATTTTATTTAAATTTTTATTTAAATTTTTATTTAAATTTTTATTTAAATTTATATTTTTTAGTAAATCATTTGGTTCTTTCTTTAATAAATGTTTTACATTTTCCAATGTCATTTTATATCTATTTTGAAATATATTACTTCCGTACTTTATATTTTCGGTAATTATAAAATTATTTCCATCTAATGTTTCACCTAGTATATAAATATTAATATTATTTATTTTTATTGATCTTGTAAAACCTTCTGTAATAGAGCCATTATAATTTTGATGTTTAAAAAAAAGTATTTTATTTTGATAATAATTCATGTATATTAAATATTAAGATAATATTTTATATATATATAGAATAGGTATGCCTGTTATTATTGAACGATTATTATATAATCTAAGTTTAGCTAGCCAATATATTATTGATAAATTTAAAAATAAAAAAATTTATAATAATACATATGGTGTTATTATTGACTTACCAAATATTAAAAAATTAGAGTATATGTTTATTATTGCTTTTATTATTTTTATTATGTATAATGTTAATATTAATTTGAATCATATATTTGGACTTTTTGTAATAATAATAATAATTTCATTACTAATTCAAAAAGATGATTATGAATTTAATAATTATTTAAATGATAAAGATATTGAATTAAAATTTTTAAATACAGTTTTATTTGAGAATAGAAAAGATTATACTATTGGAATAAAAAATACAGATTTTTATTTATTTGATACCAATATTTCATATTTATATACTAATCCATTATTAGTCACTTTATTATACAAATTAAGAACATATATACAATATAATAATATAAATTATAAGGCTGTAATATTTCATGTTAATAATTTATTAAAGGTAAAATCAACCATATATCCAAATTCTAAAAATAAATTACAATTATTTGAAATTGCATTTACCGAATACACCAAAACATTAAATGCATTTCAATCGATGATATATTCATTGCCATCAACAAAAGCAACCAATCATGAATTTAAAAATGCAATGGATATATTAGATAAAATATTATTACACGATATATATGATATAAAAAATAAGATATTAAATTTTAATAATGGTGATACAACAATTGATACAATTCCTGAAAATTTCTTTGAAAATTTTATAATAAAACCTGAACCTAATATTAAATCTTTCGCAAATAAAATTTATAATTTTTATATTTAATTTTTATATTTAATTTTTTTATTACTTTAATTAATAATTATTCTATAATATTTATTAATTTTTATTAATTTTATAAATTACATTAATAATCTTCTAAGAAATCCCATCTTTTTCTTAGTAGTTTTACGTTTCTTGGTAGTCTTACGTTTCTTGGTAGTCTTACGTTTCTTGGTAGTCTTACGTTTCTTGGTAGTCTTACGTTTCTTGGTAGTTTTACGTTTCTTGGTAGTCTTACGTTTCTTGGTAGTCTTACGTTTCTTGGTAGTCTTACGTTTCTTGGTAGTCTTACGTTTCTTGGTAGTCTTACGTTTCTTAGTAGTATTTTTCTTACCACCTGTTGCTGATCCATAATCAATTCCATGGGGATCATACCCATCTGGTGTACCAGATGACTTATTTGCAGAAGGTGGGAGAACATTTGCAACTAAATCTTTTGGTGCAATGTATTGTCCTGTTTTAGTCATAGCTTTAAAATCTGTCATATCAGTCCAACTTAATTTAAGTGGTTGTAACGATCTTGATCTTTGTGACATTGCCCAATCACTAGATGCACCGCCTTTAAATCCAGTAATAACATTTTTAAGTTTATCATGTGCACCTTGTAAGCTTTTCATTTTTGTAGGAATATCATTATCTAATGTACCATGACCATTTAATTCTACACCACCACCGGTATGTTGTCCAGTTGCATTAGGACCTGGTTTTAAGTGTCTAAAATGTGAAAATGTTTTTGATGCATCTGCACTATTAGAGAATCTATCGGATGCATTTGGATTGTACCATCTTGATGGCATTCCAGTTGCACCCATATTTTCACCACCACCTCTTTTTGATTTTCTATTTTTTGCACCACCTGTTGTTCGCCATGCTACACCAAAATTAGCTGATTTTGTGGCAGAAGGTGACTTTAATGTTTGATCTGGTTGATATCCATTGTATCTTAGGTCTCCTGCATTAGAGGAACGTGTTGGTATTAATGATTTATATGCACCACCTCGTTTAGTAGTCTTGTGCTTTTTAGTTGTCTTACGCTTCTTAGTAGTTTTGCGCTTCTTAGTAGTTTTGCGCTTCTTAGTAGTCTTGCGTTTCTTAGTAGTCTTGCGCTTCTTAGTAGTCTTGCGCTTCTTAGTAGTTTTGCGCTTCTTAGTAGTCTTGCGCTTCTTAGTAGTCTTGCGCTTCTTAGTAGTCTTGCGCTTCTTAGTAGTTTTGCGCTTCTTAGTAGTCTTGCGCTTCTTAGTAGTCTTGCGCTTTACTTTTTTTTTCTTTGCACCACCTGTTTTATTAGTTTGTAAAACATAATCAGTTGATTTATTGCAAATGCCATTTCCACTCTGGAATGGAAATTCACCGTTTTGATCAGATAAATATTTAGCCATTATAATATTAGCGTATATTTTTTTTATAAATAATATTAAATTAATTTAAATATAAATAAAATGGATTTTCATGAAAATATGACAACAGAAGAAATAGCAAATAAAATTTTTTGTGATGATATAAAACCAGCAAAATCTATACAATTAATATATCCGGAAGCAAATGTAAAAGAAATTTTTCAACAGTTGATGGTTATATTCACAATTGGAATGAAAATATATCACGGTGATGAATATGGAAATGTTGATTTGTCAAAAGTGAGTGACCAACAATTTAAACGCATTATGCAATATTTTGCAAGCTTTGGAATTAAACTTATTTGTGAAATAAGACAAAATAGTGAAAATGAAGAATATATTAAACATATAGATGAATCAAGTAGCATACCACCATTAGAAGGTAAAAATAATAATAATAATAATAATAATAATAATAATAAACAAAATGAGGAAAATTTAAATGATTACTTTTTGACATTAAAAACTGATTATCTTATTTATAAAGTTTCATTTGATTTTTTATAATCCGACTATCTTAGTTGCTATTTTTAATCACTATAATTGTTCACATTAAATAATTAATGCATAGGATGGCATTTATATGCCATTTGTAATTTTATAATCTGCTATTTTTCTTAAATCTTTTATTGTCATGCTTTGTTGACAATTTAAACTTCTGGTTATTAATTTATGATGGTCTAACAATATAGTGGCCCACTCAGGTGTTAATTTCATATATTTTATAAGTTTTAGAGTATCTATTAAATATATAGTATCAACTTTTGTTTTATCTTTTGATGGTATTATAAACATTGTAATGGTCTCTTTTTTACATTCTTCATTATCAATAGAATCTCTCATTAATATTTCACAATATCTTACTTCGTTTAACCAAATTGATTTTCCTTTTTTAATTTCAATATATAAACCATTATATTTACAATCCCAATATCGTTTTGTTTCACATTCAAATCCTAAATCAACACATGCTTGTTTTTCATATCCTGAATTTTTAGAAATCCATTTTCCTTCTAATTTCTCAATTTTAGTTTGTAAATACATATTTAATTTATTCATAATTATAATAATCAAATTAGTTTAATTATTTTAATGTTATACTATTTCATTTTTTATATTATATATTATAAATGAAAGTATTAATAACAGGGGGTGCTGGATTTATAGGTACTAATTTATGTAGATATCTATTAAAAAATAATAATTATGTATATTGCTTAGATAATCTGCAATGTAGTTCATATGATAATATAATAGATCTAATTGGTTTACCTAATTTTAAATTCATAAAACATGATATTACAAATAGCTTATTAAATATTAATGTAAATCAAATTGATCAAATATATCATTTAGCTTGCCCGGCTAGTCCAAAAAATTATCAGATTGATCCATTAAAGACAATAAAAACATGTACTATTGGAACAATAAATGTTCTAGATTTTGCATTAAAAAAAGGTGCAAGAGTATTATTTACATCTACATCCGAAATATATGGTGATCCAGAGATAACACCGCAAACAGAAGAATATAGAGGTAATGTTAATACACTTGGTATAAGATCATGTTACGATGAGGGTAAAAGAATTTCAGAAACTATTATGATGGAATATAATAGAAAATATAATATTGAAACTAGAATTGTACGAATATTTAATACATATGGACCATATTTGTCACCAAATGATGGTAGGGTAGTTAGTAATTTTATTATACAGGCATTAAATAATAAAGATTTAACTATATATGGTAACGGAAAACAAACACGTAGCTTTTGTTATATTGATGATTTAATTGATGGTTTAGTAAAATTAATGAAATCTGATTATAAATATCCAATTAATATAGGTAATCCCAATGAAATAACAATTATAGAATTATCGAATGCAATTAAAGAATTAGTTAATAAAGATATAAAAATTACTTATTTAGATTTACCGGAAGATGATCCAAAAAGAAGAAAACCTGATATTAATAAAGCTAAACAAATATTAAATTGGGAACCGGAAGTTGGATTAAATGAAGGTTTGTTAAAATTAATAAATTTTTATAAAAATAGTCTAAATTTGTAATATTATTTCTATATTATAATTAATGATTGAACAGATATTTAAAATAATTTGTATGGGCTTAGCATTATATTTTTTCTATTATTTACATAAAAAATTTAGAAATAAAGTATTTAGTTATGTTAATCAATATAGTAAAAATGATTGTTTTATTAATATTGGAGAAAATAAGTTACAAATTAAACTATATAATGATGATATGTATTTAATGTCTCAAAATTTTAGAGAAAGATGTTACAAGAAGCTGTTTAAAAATAAAAATATAATTAAGTCAAATGATGAATTATCAATTGTAAATGATAAAATTAAGTTGGATAATATTGATTTGGATGTATTTGACCAGGATGTAAAAAAAGGTGAAATATATTATAAAGATAAAGATGGTCAAAATTTATCGATTGCATTAAAAGATAAAAAAGAGAAATGCATCGTATTTGGAAAAGTTATTACAGATAATTTTGATAAAATAGATATTGATGATAATACTATAATAAATAATATGGGTATTATTAATTAATACGTTTACAAATTATATATTTATAAATCAAATATAAATATATGAATAAAGTGTATCCATCATTACAAGAAAATGAATATAATAGTGAATTCAATTGTTATGCGCGTATAAATCCTGAAATTAGAAGAAAAAGAGAGGAAAAATTAGAAGTCATCGAAAAAACAAATATAGGTGTTCTTGTAAACTTAGAAACAAGATTAGAAAAAATAACAAGCGCAATTCGCAAATTGAAAAATAAAATTAAAAATAATAAAAGAAAAAAAGCATGTGTAATATGTTATGAAAAATTACAAAGAGTTATCTTAGTACCTTGTCAACATAGTGATTTTTGTAATAAATGTATTCAAAAAATTTTAGATAGAAATCCAATTTGTCCATTATGTAGATCAGATGTTGAAGATGTAATTAAATTATAAATTAGAATCTAACCATTCTTTCATTAAACCAACATTAGGTGTTCCCAATCCAGTTACTGGATCCCATCCTTTTGAGGAAAGATATCCAAAATCTGATCCACCATCTTCTCTAATAGGGCAACAAAAATATTCTGTACAAAAATTATTACCTTCTACTATATCATTGAATATATTTGGATTATCTTCTGCCATCATATACAATACTGGATTAATAAACCCCAATTTAGGTTTTCCACGTGATACTTGATAATCATTTAATAATGATACAATTGCTGCAAATAATGGTGACGAACAACTTGTTCCATCTACTGATTGCAGAATACCGCCGTCAATAACTGGACAATTATGACCAATTGCACTTATATCGGGATAACCTCGTCCATTTTTATTAAAATCTGTTGGTTTAGGAACATCTGATTTCAAATAATTGTTTACTTGTTTAGATTGCCATTTAGGTGTAACTTCTGAATCAAAAATTGCAAATCCACCACCGGTTGTCCAATCAGTTTCATTATAATTTGTTGGAAATTCATCTAATCCAGTTGGACAATCATTCTCTAAACATAATGGTGTATGCCAAGTATGCTTGTTATCTGAACTAGAAATAAAAGTAGCACTTACACTTGTAACCCATGGCGAAGAACCTGGAAATACAGGATTAACTTTAGATTGTGTGGAATCACACATTTCATTTGTTCTTCCAGCTGATCCTGCGTCACCACTAGATACTGTAATAGTAATTCCACGTAGAACCAATTTAGCATATTCAATATTTACTCGATCAATATATTGATTCGCATCATATTCACTACAATTAGTTACACTACATTGATCCGCTTCAGACCATCCCCAACTCATCGATATTATGTCTGGAACATTATTAGTATTAAAAAATTTTGAAGCAAATGAATATAACCATAACGGCTCATCCCAAAACCATAATTCTACATTTTCCGCAGTTTGTGACATCATTTGCATATCTAATTGACTTTCTAGATCTGTCATTTCATTATCACCAATAATATGATTATTTGTAACAGATTTATTTTGCTCTGCATTTAAACTTTGTTGGTACAAAAGATCAGATTGACTAAATCCAGGATTATTTTGATATTCTACAGAGCAAACAGAAATATTTAGATTATGTATTGTTGAATCGCTAATATTATATAATCTATTTATAACCTCTCTTCCTACTAATCCATCTGCAGGAATTTTATAATTATTGACATGATATTTAACACTTTTTGTATATTTATTATTAGATAATCCTTCAACAAAATCAATTATATTAACTAGATTAGATGGTATGATGTAATCACGATTAACATGATATATTCCACTTGTTTTAGTTCTTTGTATATTGATTTTAAAAATAGAATTTACTGTTTTAATATCAGCTTCACAATCAATCAAATCACTATAACTAGTATATTCTACATTATTTGAATCTAACCACTTAATAACAGGATTATAGAACTGTTTCGGATATGATAATAAACTATTAATCTCACCAATTCCCCAATATTTACCATACATATTAGATGATGGATCTGAAACTAATGATGCAATTTTATATAATTCATTTTTATTTTTTTGTTTAAGAGCAATTGAAAATTTAACTTTATTATTGTTAATACTTAATTCAGATTTAGATGGAATTATATTTAGATTAATAATTCCAACTAACATTAATAAATTCTTTAAAAACTTCACAATCATATAAATAGATTATGAATTTCAAACTTTAAATAATATTATTTAAATATTATTTAATATTTACTATATTATAATTATAATATTATTAGATATTATGGATATATATCTTAATAATATTATTAAAAATATAAGTAAAACACAATTAGATAAAGATTATATTAATAATCAATTTAATGGAATATACAAAATTATTGATGAGGATAAAGAACAATATTTATCAATAAGAACTAGTATTCCGATCCATATTATAGATTTGCTAATTACTATTTTTAAAGGTAAATTAAATTCTAAACCGAGATTGACAGATATTATAAATGTAGAAGTTATTGATGTATCAAATGGAAATATAAATAATGATATAGATATAGATAAATTAGATTCTTTTTTAGATCAACAAACTGAGATTATAATGCAGTTATTATTGGATCTAAGAAATAATATTTAGTAATAATCACTATCATAATCATCACTATCGTCGAAATTTTCATTATTTTCATTATTATTTGATTCATGATCATTTGATTGATGTTCATCTATATCACTGTAATCATTATCATTGTTATATACAAGTTCACCAAATTCATGACCGTACTTATTATCTTTGAATATAAATGGATGTTCTTCAATTAGATATTGAATATCATTCCATTTCTGAAAGTGATGTTTATTATTTTTAACATTCTCATAAAACAATTGTAAATCTCTAAGTTTAATATATCTTGTCCATGCTTGCGGACTAGACATAAATTTAATGTCACTTTGATACCATTCTTCTTCCCATTCATGTTTTGGTGTTTTGAATTTTACAATTCTAATTTCATTAATATCTTCATAAGTTTTAAATGTAAATGGACTAGAATATTGTTTTTCGTATCGAATTTGCTTTCTATTTGCATAGTATTTTACTGAATTTGCTCTGTAATTTGGGTCTCCGCCCGGATAAAATGGTTTTCTTTTTGTATTTAAAGTAAGTGATGACATCCTTAAAGTATTAAGTCTATAATAAATTTATATTTGTTATTCATAATAAGAATATTTATTCAATTTATTTTTTTAATTTCAATTTTAACTTATTTATAGCTAATTATTTATGTCTATGCATGGGACAAACTATATGTAGAAAATGTGGTATACCACGAAATCAGGTAAATGAATCATCATTATTAAGACATAATTGTAGATATCATGAATATGATTTAAATGATATATGTTGGGATTGTGGTAAGCAACGACATATTTTTAATCATAATTGTAGACACAAATGGACTTTTAAATTTTATTGTTGTTGATAGTAATCAAGTTTTAAATATTTATTTTAAAATAAATATTTATTTTAAAAACATAATGGCATACCACATAAATATTTTTTCCATTTGTGTCGACACTTGACATTATATCTTCCAGAATACTTTGTATTAAAATTTTCAGACATTCTACAATCTTTACATCTTTTACAATACCCAGTATCTTCATAATTATGGACATAACATGAACGAGAATATTCATATTCGGTTGATTTTCTATTCATCATACATTTGATACATTTCTTTGAATATATCTTGCCCATCAACGTATATAATATATTTATAAAAAAATTGATATTACTTTTAATATATCATTTATCAACATAATTATCACTATTGAACTCGTATAATTAAATATGAATAAGTTTGGAACAACAACAAGAAGAAGGAAAAGAATTAAGTCGGGCGATAATAGACCGAATTGGTTTAAATCTCTTTCACCAAAATTTACATCAAAAACATATCAATCTGTTGGTACCAAGGATAAGCCAAAACAACCCAAGATTAAGAATGGTGGCAATCCACTAGGAAGAGGTGGAAGACCAGGTGGCAATCCACTAGGAAGAGGTGGAAGACCTGGTGGGAAGACAAATAATAGATAGTTTTTTAAACAAATTATAAAATAAAAAATTGACAAAATAATATTACAATTGTTATAAATATAAGGTAAAAAATTAAAAAAGTATTGTTACAAACAACAACAAATCCAATGGATTATCAATTTTTAAAAGGAAGATCTGTTAAAATGACGCCCGATGCGTTAAAAAAAATTGACAATCCATCAACAAGAAAAGCTTGTTTGGACTACTTTCCTATATTTGGTGCACCAAAAATTATACAGGTTTGGATTGGTAACAACCCCTATACAAATCGAAATGTATGCGAATATAATTTGACAGAAAATTACTCATCCGATGTCTATATTAGACTTTCATGGTCACGGAAAGATTCTTGGTGGTTAAATTTAGATGATGTTATATTCGTTTCAGAACAACCAGAGAGACAAATTCCACCACCAAAATATAAAAAGGGTGATAAAATTGCCATAATAAAAGAACTCGCAGATCGATATGGTCTTGAAGGCCATGGTACTGTTGTGATGTGTTTATCTTGGGAAGAATTTAATTCAGGTGACGATAAATGGTTTATGGGTGCTGGGGATCTATCAATTCAAATAACTCATTGGGTGTATCTATTAAACACTTCATATGAATCTTTTGACAAATTATTTCAATATGAATCTTCGAACAAATTTTTTCCAGAGGAATCTTTGGCAAGTGTGAATGATATGTCTGTTGATCCAAAATATTACAATTATATGACGGGTACACTAGTGGAAAGATCGAGACGGCGTAAATATTATTTGCAATTAAAAGGAACTTATTCTGATATATTGCAAATTCTGGAAAATGAAATACGACAATATTCTAATAAATATGGGGTAGAAATATCATCACCCGATATTTTTAAAGCAATCTCTGCTGCCATAACAGAATCATTGATGAAAATTCGAGCAATAAATGGTGGAAGTCATTGGTTTGAAGCCGAACACATCAAAATGTCACGAAAATGTGAAGTTATTGAAACACCATCATATTTTAAAATTAACTTAAAATTTGGTAAGTTTTCAGAATTTAGACTAAAATATACTGAAAATAAGTGGTCACTCAATATATATGGTGATGTTATAGCTTTTGTAACTTTAAAAGGTGTAATTTATCCTTTGGCAGAATACCTCAAAAATGATTATTTTGAACATAATCCAGAATATTTGGATAAATGGAAAGAATCTATTATGTGTCTACCATATGATACACTTGTTGATGCAGATGTTGAGAAAATAAAATTAGATAATGTTGATTTGAAAAAATGGAAATATAAAGAAGATATTCAATTTAAATCAAAAAGTGATTTATTTGACAGCTTGGGGATTATCCCTAGTCCTAAACTACACAAAAAAGATTTCAAAATGGTTGTAGATAACATTACTGGAAAGAACTTTTGTTTATCATTATTATCTAATCGGTCGTATGAAACAAAATGTGAAACACTAGTCGATCTTGTAAATTCTGTACCATACATTGAAGAATGGTGGAAAGAGGATCTATTAAGACTTACAATGAAAGATACTGGGTTTTATTTGTGTTTGCGAATTTTTCAGATGATGAAGGCATGTACCATAATCGATGATGTGACACTTATATATTTTTCACTCAGAAGTGTCAAGGAACCATATCGCAATAGTAGAATTCTTATCAATGAATTACAAAATCGTTCTAATATGTTAAAAAGAAAGCCACAAGAAATAAGTATTGGACTTGAACTTTAAAAGTTTATTTTTGCATTTATAAAACAGTAAAAAATATATATAAAAGTTCTAACTATTATATATATTATGAGTGAATTCTTATGTGGAGCTTTATCTGGTATGACACAAACAATCGTTGGACATCCATTAGATACAATTAAAACGCGAATACAAAATAAAAATAAAATTATATGGAATGTCAAAAATCTTTACAAAGGTGTGTCTTACCCACTATTAAGTTCGACTCTAATTAATGCCGGTCTTTTCGGTATTACTGACAAATCATACAAAATTACACAAAACTATTATTTATCTGGATTTATAGCTGGATCTATTATGACACCATTTATAACACCATTTGAATTATTAAAAGTAAGAGAGCAAAATCATTGTAAAAAAAATATAAAATTATGGCGTGGTTTTTTACCAACATTATATCGCGAATCAATCGGTACATCTATCTATTTCGGAACATATTTTAAAACAAAAGAATATACTAATAATGTTTTGTTTTCAGGTGGTTTTTCGGGGTTTTTATGTTGGTTATTTACTTATCCAATCGATTCAATAAAAACAAGAATACAATCAGATGACACAATGACAATTAAAAAAGCGATTAAGATGAGAAATTTCTGGGCAGGATTTGGTGCGTGTGCAACAAGGAGCATTATAGTAAATGCATTGGGATTTTATGTATATGAGACTAGTATTAATTATTTGAAAGATTAATCAACTTGTTCCATATCATTATCTTCTTCATCATCAATATCTTCGTCAAGATCTGGTAATTCGTCTTCTACATCTTCCTCGTCATCCTCAATATCACCACAAAAACCTAATTCGACCATCCGATTAACTTTATTTGCATAATCACTTGGTTTATCTAATGTAAAACCACTGTTAATTTGTGCAGTATCATATAGCAGAAATGTAATATCTTTGCATTGATTAACCAATTCTTTATCTGACATTTTTTCTTTAAGGGTTCTCATAATCTTGTGATCTAAGTTAATTTCAAAAATCTTTTTTGCACCCATAAACTGATCCATTTGATCATTTCTTAGTGCCTGTGCTTTTAAAATTCGTTCCATATTAGCACTCCATCCATATTCTGCTGTTACAAGTACACATGGTGTATCTTTTAATCGATCTGATATTTTAACATTTTGGACTCTATCACCAAGAGTATCCTTTAAAAATTTAATTAATTCTTTATTTTCCTCTTCTTTTTTCTTTAATCCTTCTTCGTCAAACTTTATTCCTTCTTTTGACACATCTACTAATTTTTTATCACTATATGTTTTAACACTTTGAACCATATATTCATCAATTGGATCTGTGAAAAATAATACATTATATCCTTTTAATTTTAATTGTTCAATAAAAGGTGAACACACTAATGATTGTTTATTTTGTCCAGTAATATAATATATTTTATCTTGATCATCACTCATTTTTTCAACATAACTGTCCAAACTAATATATTCGTCTTGACTGTTTGAACTATAATATCTGAGTAATTTCATTAATTTATCTCTATTTTTATTATCTTCATGAACACCTAACTTAATCATTTTACTATAATTATTATAAAATTTTACATATTTTTCATCATCTTCTGCAATTTCATTAAATAATTCAATACTTTTCTTAATAATTACCTTTTTAATTTGTTTTAATACTTTATTTTGTTGCAATAACTCACGCGATACGTTTAATGGAATATCATTTGAGTCGACAATACCTTGTACAAATTTTAACCACTCTGGACAAAGTTCTTTACAATCATCCATTATAAATATCTTTTTTACATATAATTTAATATTCTTCTTATTTTCACCTGTTTGAAACATATTATGTTGTGGTCTTTCTGGAATATATAAGAGACATTTAAATTCAAGTTGACCCTCTGCTTGAAAATGTTTATATACTAATGCATCCGAACTGTCATTTGATATAGATTTATAAAATGATTGATACTCATCTGATGTAATATCTTCTGATTTTCTACACCAAATTGGTTTTTGTTCATTAACTACATTCCATTCTGTAATTGTCTTTTTTATTTTCTTTGTTTTTTTATTTGATTCACTTCCACTTTCAAGATTAATTTCTTTTGCTTCGCTTGCTACTGCTTCGCTTGTTGCCGATTCGCTTTCTACTTCTTCGCTTGTTGCCGCTTCGCTTTCTACTTCTTCGCTTGTTGTTGCTTCGCTTGCTACTGCTTCGCTTGTTGCCGCTTCGCTTGTTACCGCTTCGCTTGTTACCGCTTCGCTTGCTACTGCTTCGCTTGCTACTGCTTCGCTTGCTACTGCTTCGCTTGCTACTGCTTCGCTTGCTACTGCTTCGCTTGCTACTGCTTCGCTTGCTACTGCTTCGCTTGCTACTGCTTCGCTTGCTACTGATTCGCTTGCTGCCATTTCCTTTCCGTCCTCATCTCCGCTATCATCATCACTAATTTCTACTTCTTCTTCAATCTCTCTATGTTCTTCTAATTCAATCGGATAATTTATAAATTGTGTATATTTTTTAATAATTGTCTTTAAATTGTTAATATCCAGGTATTCTTTTTGATCTTCTTTAACATATAAGACAATTCTAGTACCTCGTTTTAAAACTGGATCTGTGTTTTCTGTAATTGTATATGATTTATCTGCTGTTGATTCCCATACATATTCACATTCATCATTGTGTTTAGTAAAGAGTACAACTTTATCGGCAACTAAAAATGATGAATAAAATCCTACACCGAATTGACCAATTTGATCAATACTGTTATCACCACTTTTTAAATTATCTAAGAAATTTTTAGTTCCTGACCTAGCAATTGTTCCTAAATTATTAATTAAATCATTTCTAGTCATACCTATTCCGGAATCTTCAATAGAAATAGTATTATTTTCTGAATTAACAGATACCTTTATTTTTAGGTCTGAATTACTATCTAATACACTTTTATCTAATAGTGATTCGTATCGCAATTTCTCCAATGCATCACTTGAATTAGATAATAACTCTCTTACAAAGATCTCTTTTGTACTATAAAAAGCATTAACAATTAAGTTCATTAATTGTGAAATATCAGCGTCAAAATTATGTTCTTGACTTGTAAATTGTTGTGATTGTGATTCCATATGGAATATATATTATAATTATTGTTTAAGTAATTTATATTATTTTAAATTGTTGATTCAGATTATTAATAATATTATTATTAATATTATTATTAATATTATTATTTTGTGGTATATTTTGTTGTACACAAGATTGATATATTGTAGGTGTATTCCATGCCAAACTTGTTGTCGCTGTTTGTCCATTAGAATTAAACAAATTACCAATGCTATGATTTGTAAAACCATTGTTGAAATTACTGCTTGTCATTGGAACAGGAACACTATTTTGATAGACTGGTTGTTGTGATTGTGTAATAGATGTTTGAAAATAATGTTTGATACTTGATTTTGGATGATCATCTTTAATTGTGACATCATTTCTCATAATTGTAATATTCAAAGATTCATGATAATTCAATACAAATTCATCGAAATAATATTCATCAAACAAAGTCTTTGGTTCATTATCAATTTCCATTGGCATTGGTATCAAATTTGGAAAAGTTTCATCTATATTTTCACAAAATTGGTGCCAATAAATTTTTGGTATTTTTTTCCTACTATTTATAGATGATGCAATGGTTTTTGGAATATAATTTAATCTTACTTCAAACCTATGTTGCGAAGCTCTTGTTATTACATTTTCAACAGTGGCAAGCAAAATATTCTTTTCAATCTCAACAGAATTATCCAAATGAATACCATCTTTCTTAAAAGTTCTATATGGACCCAATATAACAAATATAATATTTAGAACATAATCTGCCAAACTTGTATCAACTGGTCGAAATGCTTTTCTGATTGGGTATTTTTTAAACTTCTGTATTGTTTTTTCTTTACTGCTAGTTTTCCCAATTTTATAGATACGATTATTATCATTCAGATTACGGATAATATATATATAGCTTGAATTATTCATATTTAGATACTGGTAATTATAAAACATATATTATAATAACAGATATTAAGAAATATCAATTTATAAAAATGATCTTTTATTTATTATATAATTAATTGATTTAATAGTATCACCATAAAACATAATAATGGTAGACTGTACTGATATAGATTTTCTAACGTTACACAAAACCCTATGGGATAATTCAAAGGTTGCAGCATTTTTTGATGTTAGTGGTATGGCAGCACCAAAATATGAAAAACCAAGTGTTGGTGAATGGGGCTTTGATTATCATTGTGGGCGAGTATTTAAGACTGATTTTGAACCATATAAGGATCCAAGTAAAAGAACTAATGGAAAAATCCTAATTAGTCCATTGGGATATGATAGAGACAACGGCAACGGGGCATTTCAAAAAGTAGTAAATTCATTAAGATCTGCACAAGGATCTGCACAAGGATCTGGTGAAAGAAATGAATGAAAATTAACTATATAAAAAAATGAATATTAAAATATTTTAAATACATATTATTATAATAAATTTAATAGTAATATATTATGACTGAATACAAAGAAAAATTAAAAAAATTTGGCTATGTTGTTATCAATTTAATTGATAAAGGAATATATACTATTGATGAAATACTTGAAATGAGAGAAATATGTATGTCAAGTTATTATAGTTATTTCACTGATCGAGGTATGAATTTGGAAGAGATTGTTATTGATTTAGACAATAATATGACAAATAATCAATATTTTAAACAACCAAAAGATAGTAAAATGTTCAAAGCAATGTATGGTCAAGTTAGTAAGGCTGGAAAAGAATATATTAATACCAGAGCTCCAGCTAATGCAATGAGTTGTGGTATGGGAACAGCAACAAGTCAACCAAGTATTTATTACAACGAAAGATTTAATGAATTAAAGGAAAAGATGCGACCACTAATGACTGAATTATATGGATCACCCGTAAAAAAGC
>Ga0233412_10000277_pt1 | contig 30603 bp, 23 predicted proteins | sample Na_anoxic_4_MG_FD_180667 | JGI IMG/M metagenome (GOLD analysis project Ga0233412, IMG submission 180667) | Seawater microbial communities from Saanich Inlet, British Columbia, Canada - Na_anoxic_4_MG | ecosystem: Environmental > Aquatic > Marine > Inlet | place: Canada: British Columbia... | reverse complement strand
AGGTCCGAATATTTTTTACGGAACACAACTGGCAGCCTGTGTAATGGTATTTAAACAGAATAAAGATGCATCAAAAAAAGATAAGGTTCTGTTTATTGATGCTTCTGATCAGATACGGGTGGGACGCGCTCAAAACTTCCTGGAACCTGACCATGTGAATCAAATATTCCATTGGTTTACTGCATATACTGATGTTGAAAATTATGTAAAAGTTGCAACCCTGGATGATATTCAGGAAAATGACTGCAACCTGAATATTCCGCTTTATGTTGAAAAAATTATTGAAGACAATCTTCCTTCTGTTGAAGAGGCTATGGCAGATCTTAAAGTCGCCTGGGAAGAGAGTTTAAAGGCCGAAGAGAAATTTAATAATATTTTGCAGAGGTTTATGGATTAATAATATGGACTTTAAGAAGTTAATTCAACAACCTGAAGGCAGGCGTCTGGAATTTAAAGAAAAACTTCCTGCTAAAGCTGATCTGTGCAAGACAATCATCTCCTTTGCCAATGATGCTGGCGGGACCTTATTTCTTGGTATTAAAGATACTCCACGCGAGGTTATTGGACTGCCGGAAGATCAACTGATGCGTATTGAGGAGAAAGTCAGTAATTTGATTTTTGATAATTGTCATCCAATTATCAGTCCTGAAATATCTATAGTAAATATTGATAATAAACTTGTTCTCCAGGTAAGGATATACCGTGGCAGTAACATTCCCTACTATCTCAAATCAAAGGGAAAACATAAAGGCACCTATATTCGAATCGGTTCTTCAAACAGGCTGGCTAATGATGAGATTGTTACTGAAATGGAGCGACTAAAGCGGAATATCTCCTTTGATAGTGAAATTATTTTTGATATTGATTATTCAGATCTCAATCTTACGAGGCTTAAAATAATTTACAAAGAAAAAACAGACAGTAATTGTGATAAAGCGTCCTTACAAAAGTTGCATGTAATAAAAAAGCGCCAGAATAAAACAATCCCGACAAATGCATTACTCCTGCTCTCTGACGATGATCGCAAGTCAGAGTTTTTTCCCTACGCCAAAATAGAGTGCGGGCGATTTAAAGGCACATCTGTTGATACTTTTATTGATCGAAAAACACTTGACGGAAATATCCTTGATCAGGTTGAAAATGCCTATGAGTTTATACTCCGCCATATTAACCAAAGCGCTGTTACTGAAGGCGTCTACACTGAAACAGAGTGGGAATATCCCGTTAAAGCGATTCGGGAAGTGATAAGAAATGCTGTAATACATCGGGATTACTCACTTACAGGGAAAGATATAAAAATTGCCATCTATGATGACATGGTGGAAATAACCAGCCCTGGTAAATTACCCCCATCAGTTGAATACGCTAATATGGACGCACGACAGTCTGAAATTCGCAATAAAGTAATAGCTCCTTTTTTTAAGCATCTTGGTATTATTGACCAGTGGGGTAATGGATTAAAACTTATCGCAGATGAACTTAAAAAGTATGATACGATTGAATTAAAATGGTCTGAAGTTGGCTTGCAATTTCAGGTTCAGTTTATCATTAAAGATTTTAAGAAAAAGAAAACAACCAAACAGCGACCAAGTAGCGACCAAGTAACCGATCAAGTAATCGATCAAGCAACCGACCAGGTAAAACGATTCTTAAGCCTGTTAAAAGGTGAAATGTTAGCAAGTGAGATACGTTCATTATTAAAACTGAAACATAATCCCACATTTCGAAAAAACTATCTCCTGCCGGCGCTTAAACTGGAATTCATTGAGATGACACAACCCAATAGCCCCAAAAGTCCTACTCAAAAATATCGATTAACATTAAAAGGTAAAGATTTTATAAATAAGGGAAATAAGAAGAAATGACCCAGCAGGAATTGGGAAAATATCTCTGGGGTGCGGCAACTGCTTTGCGCGGCACCATTGATGCCGGAGATTATAAACAATATATTTTCCCCTTACTTTTTTTTAAGCGGATTTGTGATGTGTATGATGAAGAGTATGAAAATGCCCTTAATGAGAGTGACGGTAACCAATCGTTTGAGCGGACGGAGCCGCTCAACTTGTCGTTAGCCTGATTTTGATAATTCAATAATGGATAAAGAAAAACTAATACAACAAGCAAAGGATCCGAGATATATTTCTGGAATTCATAATTATTGCGATAGATGGTGTGAACGTTGCCAATTTACTTCGAGATGTTTGAATTGTAGCTTGGTTGAAGAAGAATTTGGTGATCTAAAGGAAATTGATATTCAGAATCAAGAATTTTGGCAAAGATTTACTAATCTGCTTCAAAGCACATTCGAAATGATTATAGATATGGCAAAGGATGCAGGAATTGATATCGAATCTTTTGATGATGAGAACAGGGTAAGTGATGATTCAATCACTCAAAAAAATAGGGTACCAGATCTATTGGTACCTTTAGCGGAAAAATATATAGAATTCGTGGATAGTTGGTTCAAATCTAATGAATATCAATTATATAATAAAGATTATCATTTAAAGCAAATTCGACTCCTTTCAAAGAACGAAAACCCTGAAAAAGAGTTGTCTGATATTATGGATGCTACTGAAGTTATCGGGTGGTATCAATATCAAATATTAGTTAAAACAAAAAGGGCAAGTGAAAACACATCAGAAGATCTACTTCTATATGAATATGAGTTTTCTAAAGATGCTGATGGTTCAGCAAAAGTAGCCTTAATTGGTATAGATCGCTCAATTTCTGCATGGAATGTTTTATCTTTTTATTTCTCTGATAATAAGAAGGAAATAGTGAAGATGATCATTCTATTAGAGAATCTAAGAAAAAGAACTGAACTCAATTTTCCAAATGCGAGAAAATTTGTAAGACCCGGATTCGATGATAATAAAGAGATGCTAATATGCTCTTGCAGCGGCTCGCAAAAAGCCGCGCCCTCTGAAGAGAGGCGTTAGAGAAAGAAAAATTAAATTTGGAGTAATATTGATTGATAAAAAACAATGGATAAAAGACTGGGGAACTGAAAGTAAAAGCCAGGAAATCTCCATCGACTTAACTGAAACTTTTGAAGGTTTTCTTTGCTATTTACAAGATGTCAGAAAATTAGCAAAGAAAACTATAAATCGACATAAGACATCATGTCATGCTCTTGGTGGTTACATAATTCATGATCTATTTGATTCTTTTTCACCATCAAGTGAAAAAAGTAAAAGAGGGAAAGAATTACTTTTTGACTATATCAATAAAAATGAAGGACCGTTGATAACTCAAGATCATGAGAGCTGGCAAAATGAATATGATGCGACATGTCGACAATTGTATAAATACTTAAATCTATAGTAAGTGCATGCAGACCGACCACACCCGCCGTTCGTACCTCACTCTGGGTACATCGGCTGATGCTGCCGTTATGCACGATACCGAAAAAACAATACAATGGCCCTTTGAAAATTCGAATTATTGAGAATAACCTCAATGACAAACATGCAAAAATTGCCGAATCCCTCGGAAAGATTCGATCAACTGACCTCATTTACGCGCACGGTAAATGTTGCCAATCTGCCACAAAACGTAACTCGGGCAGTGAAGTTGTTGGTGCTCGACTTGATTGGTGTGGTCGCGGCAGGCAGCAAGCTGGAGGCAGGACGGATCGCTCGCGATCACGCAGTCAATCACTGGGCCTCGGCGCCAGGAGTTCCTTCCGCACGGTTACTATTTGATGGTCGATCCACCTCTCTCCCTGGTTTCGGCTATGCCATGGGAACCCAGCTTGATAATCTTGATGCGCATGATGGCTGGCACCCATCCAAAGGTCATGCCGGCGCCGCTATATTTCCTGCGCTATGCGCTTTCGCAGAAGCAGCACCAAATGTCTCGGGGCAGGAAGCACTGGCTGGAATGGCAATTGGATACGAAATATCGTATCGAGTAGCCAGTGCCTTACATGCAACAGTTCCCGAGTATCATACCTCCGGGGCATGGAATGCCCTTGGTTGTGCAGCAATTGGTGCTCGCTTACGCAACCTTGATGACACCCAATTTCGAAACGCACTGGGGATAGCGGAATTTCACAGTCCGCGGAGCCAAATGATGCGAGAGATCGCCAATCCCTCCATGTTGCACGATGGCACTGGCTGGGGTGTGCCAACCGGTGTTTACGCTGTACTTGTTGCTGAGGAAGGCTTTCACGGCGGGCCGGCTGCAACCATCGAATTCGACGATTCGGCTTTTGCCTGGGAGGATCTTGGGCAGAACTGGTTAACTATCCAGCAATATATAAAACCCTACCCCGTTTGCCGTTGGGTCCATGCCCCCATCGACGCGGCACTAAAACTAAGACAGGCGCACTCGCTGACTTCGGATATGATCGAAGCGGTTAAAATTGAAACGTTTGCCTTTTCGGCAGAACTGAGTGGCGATGTACCGCAGTCTTCGTCGGTGGCGCAGTACTCGCTTGCCTGGCCCGTGGCAGCCGCTCTGGCTCGCGGCCGTGTTGGTGTGGACGAGGTTATCGAATCGAGTTTTTCCGATCCTGAAATAATAGCGCTTACAAATTTGATCGAGGCCACCGTCGATCCTGAATTCGAATCGAGCTATCCTGTCCAGCGACTGGCCAATGTAATCATCACGCTGAAGGACGGCAGAGTTGTCGAAAGCGGCAAAACCGAAGCATCAGGTGGCCCGGTCCCGCAGCCCACTGAGGATGAAGTGATTGGTAAATTTCGTGCCTACGCGAGTTCGGTACTGCCCGATAAACGCGTGGCAGAAATTGAGTCTTCGGTACTGTGCCTCGACGATAATGGGGCAGATTTCAAGGCGTTACTGGATTTGATAACGCCTGGTATTAGTGACTAATAGTCAAAGCATCAACGGATGCCTAATACAGGCAATTATCATAACCGAAATACCAGCGCGCATAAAAACGCATGCAGTCGGACAAAGTGCCCGCTGCGCGCACACTTTGCCGCTGATGCGAGGCGTTGAAATGACATGTTCGGAGAAATTATTATGAATGTAGATTTAATATATTTTTCAGGAACAGGCAACTCGTATAGAATTTTAGATACATGCAAAAATATATTTATTCAAAACGGTTGCAAAGCCACACTTTCTTCTATCACGGACAAATCTAATATTAATGAAGACGCCCATTTAGTTGGCTTTTGTTTTCCAGTTTATGCGTTTGGGATTCCACGAATATGCAGGAAATATTTATTAAGTTTATCGAAATCTAAGGATCCAATAAATACTTTTGTATTGATTACAGCAGGTGACCCAGACGAGTCAGGTTTTTCCGTTAATGAAAGTACAACAATTTTAAAAAGTAAAGGACTTGATGTAACATATAGTGATGTTATTCATATGCCTGCAAATTGGACAGTATCAATGAATCCGCCATCCAAAGAAGAGGCTCAAATAATAATCAATAATGGCGTAACAAGAGCAAAGGAAATAGCACAAAACATTCTTAATGGCGGGCTTCACCATCATGCTTTTAACTATCCATCCAGGTATAGTAAAATTGGGTTTTATAAAGATTATTATTTGTTCAAATGGTTAGGCCTTAGTAATTTGTGGAGAGACTTTAGAACAGATGACACATGCGATTCTTGCGGATTATGTGAAAAATTATGTTCAACTGAAAGTATAGAAATCGTAAATGGAAAACCTAAATGGGCAAATACGTGTGAACAATGTATGCGATGTGTAAATTATTGTCCGAAACAAGCAATTTATCAAAAAGGAGAAGGCAGTATAAAGGGTAAAAACACATATTACGAACCTACTTTTAAACCACTAAAAATAAAAAAGCAAAAAGCATAACGAATGCTCCGGGGGCCCTTCACCACATCATTGATAGAGGCATTGAAAAAAAACGAATATTCGAAAACAATGCCGATAGGGATAATTTTTTGCTCCGACTCGCAGGTATCCTGAAGGAAACCAAAACAGATCTGCAACCTTTTGGGAATTCTCAAGATCCACTGACGGTGGGGGAAACATTTGAGAACATCTTCACATAGCCATTCGCCGAATTCGATAACTTGCTTCTGAAGGCAGGAGATGCAGAAATGGCGACGTTTACATGAATACGGCAGCAAATATTCATGGCAGCATTTTCCACACTTGATCCTTGCTAAGTGTTATGCAGGGTGTTGGAGGCCAGGTATCGATAGTGTAGTTTCGGTTTATTGGGTTTGGCATTCCAAATTCTTGTCGCTTTATTTTGAGATGAATGTCCCAAAAAGAGGAATTCGGTATCTTCATTTTGCTACACAATTGGACTTTTTCTAACTCTCTACGCCATTTAAACTTACTGGGCCTCATTTCCTGAACCTTCGATACACCCTCAAAGGAAAAATCAGTCCGAAAAAGGGTACCATATACATAGCGGCCAGGGTTGGTTCCCTGGGTCCGAAAAATTCTGCGGCAAACACCAGCACCAGCACATTGTTGACGTTGCCGATGGTGATGACGGCGGCCAGTTGATTTTCAACAGACGATTTCAAGAATCCGGCCAACCCGGCTACCAGGTATATGCCCCCAAGGGCAACGGCGGCCAGGGTAGCTTCAAGAATGATGGCCGGGTGTTTGTGAAAAAAAACGCTGTATTTGGAAAAAACCGCCAGGTTAATGGATGCGAAAACTGCAAGGGAAATGGGATAGCGGCGCTTTATAATGGCGCTGATGAGTCCCGGCCACAGGCGTTTCAGTGTTTCCACTATGATGACCGGTACCACAATGACCAGAAGGAGCATTTGCATCATGCTCAACAGTGAAATGGCCATTTCGTGTCCTATCAGTATCTTCACCAGGGCCGGCAGGGTGAAGGGGACGGAAAGGGAGGTGACCACCACCATTACCAGCACCGACGGTCCGTTGGCCCCCACCAGACCGGAAATGAATGGCGCCACAACACCGGTTGAGACACCGGTCAACAGCAGCGCCCCGGTGGCATAGGCGGGTGCGATCTGAAGAAAGAGGTAATAGACTATTATCGGCAGCAGGATCATCTTGAAACAGGTCAGCCATAGCACCGTTCGGCTGTTGTTACGGATGAGGTGGCAGATGTCGTGCAGGTCAATGGACAGAAAACTCAAAAAAAGAAGAAACATCATGAGGTAGAGCGGATAAGGTTGAAAAACAGAGGAGAGGTCCGGAAAGACAATGCCGGCAAGCATGGATGAAAAGATTATTAGAAGGAGTATGAGATCATTCAGCCGGAGCATCCATTACCTTAACGCTTCAAATAACCAGTCACAAAAAGCTAATGTAAAATTTAATAAAGTAAAAGCACTTCACCCACAGTTAACCCTATAGTTGCATAAATAACATGGCAAAGTGGGCTTAAAGACTGGGTATTATAGACTTTATTAGCCTTTTTTGCGCGATAGCTGGAATACACTCCAGGTGACATCCTGAAAACAACGAAAACCAGCCAAGTTATTTACCCGACGGGAAAGCCGAGGATACCACATCTCTGTTGTTGTCAAGGGTTTGCGGTTTATGCTATCTCATTATACTATGAATTAGAGTTACTTAACAGTTCCGGAAAAGATGACATATTTAAAGACAAAAAACAAAATTTATCAATAAAAAAGGGTGGATTGAAGATATCGAGGGACTTGTAATCCCTACGATATAATTCAGAATGCATTAAGCCTTGATATCGGTCATAAGGTGCGATCTTCATTTTCCACCCCCGCAATGAACCCGGAAGGAGTGAAGGGCAGGGCAACCGGGACTTGCCTTTTCCCCTGGCCTGGGTAGCCCTTCAAGCTTAAATTGTGCCTATTCTGTGCCCACTGTGTCTAATATATTTTCAGCTGTTTACCTTATGCCACTGCATTAAATATGCCCCGCTCTACCGACCGGAAGTTTTTGAATATACGGAATATACTTTCGGAAAAGGCTCTGTGAAGTTGAGGTTAACCATTCCATCAGTGTTTCCCTAACATATATTATCTGGAAACCAAAATATTCAATATTATGGAATGCCATATATTACAATAACATTGCCTAAACGCATGCATTTTAGCTTATTTTCTTCATCAAAGCAATTATTGTAATCAAATTCCAGATATCTTGCCACGAGCACACTCTACGTAAATTACATCCTCGGTGCGGTTATGGTTTGGATATATCAGGATCTCAAGGCCTTGATATTTGCCGAAGGATAGCAGTAAGCCCAACAATTGCCTGCTTTTTATGGCCCCCATATCTTGTAGTCACTTCGGAAACTGAAAAGCGGGGAATAAAATCGATATTCTGCAATTTTTCAATGAATGATTCCCGTCAACAATGATAGCGGAATGTACACTTTCGTACTATTAAAGCATATCTATGGTAGTATTAACTATTTCAGGGGCTCAGCGTGTTAGGCATAGGATAATTATCATGGAACGGTTTAATCAGCGGCGCGTTCGAACGATAATGATCGGTGAACGCCAGAATTCAAGAAATTGGGCTTCGGTATACACTTTGATATATTGGGTCCTTGCAGTTGTTGCTTTTATTAAATACAGGTTTTACCCGTTCTTTGCCCCAAATCTTATTCCCAGCCCTCTTCGGATTGTCTTTAAAGTTCTGATTCCTTTCAGCAAAATACCTATCGATAGCCTTCATGCATTCTCCAACCGAAGAATAATCACTGTTGTGAATGATTGCTCTTGCCATCCCACTAAAGACAGATTCAATAACGTTTAAGAACTGAGCACATGTTGGGAGTGGTGCCAACGCTATGGACGGAATTGTCCCACCTGATTCCAGGCTATCGCTATTAGTTTCCTCCACTCTCTCTTTGAACTTCTTTGAGGCGTGCCATGATGCCGCATCCCAAGAGAAATATATGCGGTCTTCATCTTGATATTCATCGATAAGCACCTCAAGTAGTTTTATCATTTCTTCGGTGTTCTTCTTATCAGAATAGAAATGTGTGATTTGGTTGGTTGAGAGTTCTAAAGCTGCGGTTATAATTAAGCTGCCTTTGCTTTTCTGCCATTGGGGAACTGTCCTTGTTTCACCACGTGGCACCAGCGATTTGCCGCCCTGTAGTTTTATGGCAAATGGGCCATATTCATCTACTGAGAAGAACTTTTCTTTCGGACCCAGGTTCCCCAGTATATCATGAATTACTTTGATCTTCTCTCTATATTCTGGATCGTTGCTCGTTAACACTACCCTTGCATTCCTGTACTGATAGCCTGCATTTTTTGTGATTTGCCTAATACCACTCAGACAAATTTTCAGCCCCTTCTCAGCCATGACACTTTTGATATCCTTTTGTCGCCAGGAGGTACGGTTGAACCCGTAGGTGGAGGGTGGTGTATGCAGGATGGCAAAGAACTCATTTATATATCTTGGATCTTCGTGCTTCTTCATTCCCTTTCTCTTGTCTTTTAATAGCTCATTTACACCCATCTTCTCAAATGTTTTGATATGTTTCAATACATAGGCCCGAGATACCAAATAGTGGTCTGAGACTATGTCTATGGGGATTCCTTTTAAGTATGACAGCATTGCAAGCGCCCGCTTCCGGTAAATCAATGGCCTCCCTATAATGCAATTGCGAAGTGTCCTGAGATCGCTATGAAGGATATCAGATGATAGAGCCTGTTGTAGCTCCTCGTATCCAATCTTTCCTTGCTGAAGCTTTCGCATCCATAGTCTATCTTCGTCAGGACTATAGCTTTTCTCTTGGGCTGCTCTCTTTCTCATGTTTAGGACAGCCATCAATCTGTTACTGCGCAGAAGGCGGTGTACAGAAGAGATTGTTAGTCGGATCCCAGGAGTAACCAAACCTAAACTCTTTGCCTCTGAGATGGTGCTAGCCACGGTACTGAGATCTAAGGTCTCTACCAGGTTGACGAGGTTCTCAGATGTTATAGTGTCGATTGATCGGCTTCTGCCAACGTCACTTCGACGTTGAGGATATAGCGATTCAATCTTGCGTTCCCCCTGTTCGTAGCGTCTAGTCCAATTGAGGATAGTCCCGCGCGAGACATAGGTCCTATCAGATTCTGGAATGTTCCAAACGCCGCTACACTTGCTCTCCAGCAGTCTCTCTTTTTCGCCAGGTTTCAGATCTCCCTTTTTGTTTACAAAATCACTTATGATGCCATACCGAAACAAAGCAGTCTGATGGGGACCATCCGCACGGCTCTCGGTTTGTGCTCTCGGTGCGTGATTGAACGCTTGCACTATCCCATAGGATCTACTCTTATGCCTAATTTCCACCTTTTCGGGCGTGGCCTCATGATATAGTAGCTTGATTCGTTTGCCGACCAGGGACTCGGGCGCTCGATATAGGTTACCGAATAACGCAATGGTTCCGTCATTGGCAACTTTCCGTGATGTTGCCATTCGAAAGAAATCCCCTATGTTCTCTGGGGCTTTTCGTAAACACTCCATTTTCGAGGTGAACCGAGAGAAAGGTGTTTGACCGGTCGCACTGTTCTCTTTCTGGTGGTATTCATTCTTGAGATATAGATCCAGAGCCTGATTAAGCTTGCCCAATGTTGCGGCTTTGGCAGATGGGAAGAAACGGCCCCGCATAGTGTCAGCCCACATCTCTATCTTCCCCTTGCCCTGTCGCATATAGGGCCGAGGCTTGATAAGCTTGATTGAAAGAGATGCCATGGTACGCTCAAACTGAGAGCTGCGAAGTGCAGGGCCATTGTGTACATATAGATTTCGGGGAACGCCTTTTCTTGCCAAAGCGTTCTCTAAAGCACTAAGATACGACCCCAGTTCAACTGACAAGTAGAATTGAGCATATATGGTAAATCGGCTATGGTCATCCAGTATGCCAACCAGATGTGTCTCTGTTTGGCGGGCACCCATAACGAGCATGGGGCCTTGCACTATAATGCTTTGCCATAGGTCATTGGGTAGTTGGGCTTCCCATCCATGACGATCCAATAGGTATGGTTCAGCAGTATGCATCAACTTGTGTCTATGCAAAAACCTGTAGACTGTTGTGGTTTTCAAACTCGTGCCAAGGGAAATCAGATTGCGCTCGTGCATCATTTCAATCAGATGGGGTACGGTAGCTGCTGGGATTTCCCTTCTTAGAGCAACCAATGCATCACAGGTATCATCATCCATCGTCCGGCTGCGTCCTTGATCGGACCGTTCCCTAGGAATAAGGGATGGTAGGCCATATAGCTTGTACAAGCGTATCCAATGCCTGATGGTCTGCTTACTGATCGTAGTCTTCCGTGAGAAGGGGATCTGCCATTTGCGCTCGCACTTTTCACTGATCACACGCTTTCTCTCGGCTCGACCCATACCAACGTTGCTGATAAAGTCGCTGATTACCGAATAGCGGAAGGCGGCAACCTGCTCTTTCTGGTGTACGTCCATCATCTGCCTCCGTCAATGGGGTTCTTGCCTTTCCTGAGCGCACCCGTAAGCACGCGTAGGGAGTGAAGCTCTCCTATTGATAGTGGAAGGCAAGAGTGGGATTCTATCCAATCAGTTGGGCTTAGGAAGAGGATTATGAGGGTGGAACAGCTGTGATGCTACCATAAACCTTACTTGCCAGTGTCCTCGGTATCAATGACCAGATAAATAGCCCGGAATAAAACCGATAGTCTTCATTTCGAGCCCATAAAGAGGATACCAGATGTTGTGGTGGGTCTATCTGTCTTCAAATCGGTGCTTTCTTGCCACTATCTCAGTTCTTTGAAACGTACGGGTATCAAAAAGATATCAGAACTCAGACATCACAACCAGGTAATTATTCAACAGTTATTTTCAAACCTGGTCAATCCTGTCCCTGATACACGATACTAACGTCTCAAGTTCATCCTCATCCAGTTTCACCAGGAAATTCAGGTCGGCATCGGTCCCTAATAGGCCTTTTATGATTTCAACTAATTTTTCTTTGGTTATGTCAGAACTGTGCCCTAAAATGTGACCATTATATCTCTTTTTTCCTGAAATAACCTAATATTTCCCAACATAAAAAGCAAAATAAATACTTGCAATATTACCTATTTATTTGACATCATTGGCTTTTCTGGGTAGGCTTTTTTGGTCTTATACTCCTTTTTAATGTTCTAACATCGTTGAAGGTTGCGCACGTGGCAGTCAGGCCGATTACCTTCGGAAGGAAAGAGAATTTGGGCCGGGCGTCAGTTGGGTGTTTCCTCATCAGATATTGCCAGGGTATTAAACCGTAGAAATATTGAAGTAAATTAATCCAGTTAGTCAAAGACGTCCCTGAAATATTCCTAAATAAGTTGACAAATTGATAAGATTATCGAATTAAAGAGGACCTGTTGGGGGCCCTTTTTTTATGCAAAAAATGAGTGTTAAAAAAAGCAACTTTTTTATTATTTAGATATTATATACTTGACAAAATATTTGATTAGAAATAATTTTCTAAGAATATTATTATATTAGAAAATATGTCCCCCTATCAATAATATATCCAAACTTGGCACATAAATTTTTCGGATATCACGTCTTCACCAGAAGGTCGCGATACATTGGATTGATGAAAATTCATGCTCTACGAATTCGTAAGAATCCGCCTATAATCGTATGAACTAAAGAAAGTAAAAAGATTAGTATTGGAATAAGTCATTAAATTTTTATAACGGTTGAATACAAACAATCATTCAAAAAGGAGTTACTATTGTGCAAAGTATTGACTACATTAATTTGGAAAACGAATTTGGTGCACACAATTATGCTCCACTTGACATTATACTGAATCGTGGAGAGGGTGTCTGGGTTTGGGATGTAAATGGCAATAAGCTACTTGATTGTCTTTCTGCATATTCCGCTGTTAACCAGGGACATTGCCATCCTAAAATAGCACAAGCATTAACCCATCAAGCAAATAAACTGACTCTGACATCAAGAGCCTTTCGTAACGATCAATTGGGCTTGTTTTATAGGGATCTTCGAAAAATAATCCCCTATCACAAGATAATACTTATGAATAGTGGGGCTGAAGCCGTGGAAACGGCAATCAAGGTTGTGCGTAAGGTGGGATATGAGAAAAGAGGGATTCCTTCTGACCAGGCCGAGATTATCGTATGCGAAAATAATTTTCACGGAAGGACTATCACCATTGTAGGTTTTAGCACGAACCACTCGGTTCGTAAGGGTTTTGGACCTTTTACATCGGGATTCAAGTTGATACCTTTCGGAGACAGCGCTGCCTTAGAAGAAGCTATCACACCCAGAACAGTCGGCTTTATGGTTGAACCTATTCAGGGAGAAGCCGGTGTCATTATCCCACCGGAAGGTTATCTGAGGGAGGTAAAAGAGATATGCAACAAGAGAAACGTAAGCTTGATATTTGATGAGATACAGACCGGGCTTGGTCGTACCGGGAAGATTCTAGCTGATCGATACGAAAATGCCGAACCGGATGTAACTTTGATAGGTAAAGCACTTTCCGGAGGATTTTACCCTGTTTCTGCAGTACTTTCCAACTCTGAAATCCTCGGTATTCTAAAACCGGGAGAACATGGCAGTACTTTTGGTGGAAACCCACTGGCATGTGCCGTGGCTCGCACGGCTTTAACCGTTCTCGTTGAAGAAGGAATGATAGAAAACGCTGCTGAAATGGGGAAATATTTTCTTGCAAGACTTAATGAGCTCAAGAGTCCATATATTAAAGAAATCCGTGGTAAAGGCCTTATGATCGGTGTCGAGCTATCCCATGAAGCTGGAGGTGCAAGAGCATTTTGTGAAAAATTGATGAAAATGGGGCTATTGTGCAAAGAAACCCATGAAAATACCATAAGATTTTCACCGCCACTTGTTATTACAAGAGATGAAATAGATTGGGCAATGGATAGAATTGAAAAAGTCCTGAGGGCAAAATGATTTTTGATGATCTTTTGAATAAAGTACAATTTGATCATTTTGTAATTTAACGCATGGTAGACAACACGTTTTACACCGTACCAGACTATATATGAAATAATGAATCATTAAAGATGCTATTGATGAAGCTTATTTTCACCGCCACGCTTCCCCATATTTAGCCCTTGAGTTTATGAATTGATATTATCGTATCAATGTCAGGTATCCAGGGTAGTTACCGAATTAATCCAAGGAGATAGCATTATGAGCGATTTGAAAATCAAAGAAATCAAGACCTTTGATTATGAGAGACCTCCAATCCGGAAGGGATACGCAAATCAGACACTTCATGTAAATCTTTCTGATTCAGACATATCAATTAAGCCGGTTGAGGAAAGGATGAAAGATATCTTTATTGGAGGTAAGGGTTTTGACCTCTGGCTGCTCTGGAATGCTGTCAAAGATACTACTAAATGGAACAACCCGGAAAATGCGATATGTATTGCATCCGGTCCTCTTGGCGGAACGCCCATCTATCCTGGTTCAGGGAAAAGTATTGTAACTACGATCTCTCCTACAACAGGGTCAGTGATTGACTCCAACGTGGGCGGCTATTTCGGGCCTTACCTCAAGTTTTCCGGCTTTGATGCCCTGGAAATCCAGGGAAAGAGATCAGGAGATATCGTTATTTTAATTGACGGCATCACTCAGAAAATCCGGATCATAGAGGCATCCGGATTGCCGGATGAAGCCTATGAAATCTCGACAATCCTTACAGAACACTTCGGGGAAGGAAAACCACGCAATATTTCCGTGGTCTGTACAGGCCCTGGAGCAAAACAGACATTAATCGGCTGCCTGAACTTTTCCTGGTATGACCTGAAACGAAAGAGGGCAAGATACAAGCAGGCCGGACGGGGCGGTATTGGGAGTGTCTTTGCTGACAAGGGCATAAAAGCCATTGTGGCACGCTGGGATTCTGTAACCTTAAGCACTAACAACCCGGCAGATAAGGCTGCATTAAAAAAAGTTGCAAAAACGTATTCCCATGAAATCATTGAACTGGACCCGAAGCAAAATGAAATGTCTCGTGTGGGGACAACACACCTTGTTGACATTATGAATGACTATGACCTGCTTCCTACCAACAATTTTCGCTACGGGCGGCATCCTCAGGCTCTGAATATGGGCCGGGAAGTTTACAAGCGTATGTTTGATAAGGGCTTTGACGGCTGCTGGATAGGATGCACGGTTTCCTGCGCCCACGGTATAAAAGACTTTGTACCTCTGACAGGTCCTTATGGGGGGAAGAAGGTCTTTGTTGACGGGCCGGAATATGAAACCATTGCCGGCTGCGGCTCAAACATAGGCATCTTTGATCCGCATACAGTTACCGAGATGAATTTCTACTGTGACACATACGGTCTTGATACTATTTCAGTAGGTACTTCCATTGCATTTGTCATGGAATGTTTTGAGATGGGCCTGATTAACGAAACCCATACCGGTGGTATGAATCTTTCCTTCGGCAACAGGGTAAATGCCCTGGAATTAGTGCATCAAATGGCTGACGGAAAAGGTTTTGGTATGATTGTGGGCAAAGGTATTCGCAATATGAAGGAGATTTTTGCCAGGGACTATGGCGCTTCCGCAGCTATAATGCAGGACATCGGCATGGAGGCAAAAGGTCTCGAATTTTCCGAGTATATAACAAAAGAATCCCTTGCCCAGCAGGGCGGCTTTGGATTGGCACTTAAGGGACCTCAGCATGATGAGGCCTGGCTTATCTTCCTTGACATGGTGTACAATTTTATGCCTGATTTTGAGCAAAAAGCAGAGGCCCTGCATTGGTTTCCCATGTTTCGCACCTGGTTCGGACTGTGCGGACTTTGTAAACTCCCGTGGAACGATATCCTGCCCGAGGGCAATAAGGATACAGAGGAACCTGAAAAGATTATGAAACATGTCAGGTGGTATGCGGACTATTTTACTGCTGTCACAGGAAGGCAGACAACACCTGATGACCTCATTAATATGAGTGAAGTGGTTTACAATTTCCAGCGAATTTTCAATTTGAGGATGGGCTTTGGACGTCGCGAGCATGACAATATCCCCTACCGTGCTGTAGGTCCGGTAACAGTTGATGAATACGAATCACGACAGGATCGCTATGACACGGCACTTGAAGAAAAACACGGCGTAGATATTACAGGTAAGGATACTGAAGAAAAAATCAGACTACTTCGCAAATTCCGCGAAGCCCTGTATGAAGAGCTGAAAAATGCTGTCTATGAACGGAGAGGTTGGACCAAAGACGGCATACCTACTCTACAAACAGTAAAACGCTTAAAAATTGATTTTCCCGAAGTACTGGAGCTGCTTAAAATACACGGGATTGAGTAGGGGTAGCTAAAAAATAATCATTTCGCATTAACAGGAAAAAGTCGCTATTTTGAACCCAACGATTAGTTTGTGTCCATCCATAAATAGGGGTTTTTGGCGCCGCTCAATAGATAGAATTCCTTGTGTTTATGAGAAGATGCTTCATTATGTTATGATCAGGAAACCTGATATTCATAGGAGGCTGTCCGAGAATGGCTATTTTCTCTCTGAGCCGTAGGATCTACGAGCCGGAGGCCCCAATCTCTGCGTCAGGCTCAAATTATAATCCTCGAAATACTTCAATGTATTCCTGTGGTTATAATTTTCGCCTTTCTTGATCTTGGAAAGAATATCTCATTCTCGGACAGCCTCCTAATGTAATAATTGATGATATTGTTCATTGTTGAAACTGGATTGGGTAAGAATATAAGTTTACACAGAATGGATAGATGTCTATATGAAAATACTGACAGTTTCAGATTGTGTTGAACCCGGGCTGTATGATCGATTCGATGCCGGTCGTTTTCCGGGCGTAGACCTGATCCTTTCCTGTGGAGATCTGCCACCGGAATACCTCTCTTTTCTTGTAGGTGCCTTTAACACTCCTCTCTATTATGTGCTTGGGAATCATGATATACGATATGATTTTAGGCCGCCCCACGGGTGTATTGATCTTCATGCCAGGTTGATTCAATTTCAGGGGATCAATATTACAGGCCTGGAAGGATCGATTTGGTATAACGGGGGACCGCATCAGTACACTGAAGATCAGATGCGAAAAACAGTTAGAAGTCTTCGATCAGGAATTCGTAGGCAAGGGGGCGTCGATATTATTATTTCACACGCGCCGCCAAGGCATATTCATGATGCAGAAGACCAATGTCACAAAGGGTTTAAGAGTTTTAAATGGCTCATTGAACATTACTCTCCCAGTCATTTTATCCATGGGCACATTCATTCTAACTTTATAGATCCATCAGAACGGATAACGATTGTAAATGAAACCAAAGTTATAAACAGTTATGGATATTACCTTTTTGAGATCGATGATGACCGGATTGCTCAATAAATTTGGAATCTCCTGGAAGCGCCGCAGTAACCTGCAACAAGTAAAATCATTCAAGGAGAAGCAGAAAAATGAAGAGGCGTTTGACACTGTTGATCGTGGGGTCTGTACTGTGCCGGTTAACCGGATTGTGGGAAGTGTGGGCCGGTACCATGACTTTGACGGCAAATTTAGATTAAAGAAAAATGTTCCTTTGGACAGGCTTCAGAATATTAGAAAGGCTATGCGGGAAGGTAAGCCTTTGCCGCGTATTAAATTATTCAAGATCAAGGAAGAGTACTATGTTTTAGATGGTAACCACCGTGTTTCAGCGGCAAAGGAATTCGGTTATCAGGAAATTGATGCTAACATCGTTGAATTTATCCCATCAAAAGATACCCTTGAAAATTTACTATATCGGGAGAAGTCGGGATTTAGTGATAAGACATGGCTGTCTTATTCAATAGAGCTGACAGAGGGGGGACAATATGCTCATCTGATTAATCAGATTTCAAAACACCGGAGCTTCCTGGAGAAAATGCCGGGGGAGGAGTCTGTTTCATTTAAAAGCGCTGCTGAGGATTGGTATAAAACGATTTATATCCCCCTGACAGAAATTATTGAAAAGGGGCGTCTCATTAAATCCTTCCCTGAACGAACCGTTGCGGATCTTTATGTATATATAACCTTTTATCAATGGGAAAAGAATTCGATACGAGAATACGGCGGAGGGATCGATCAACTCATTTTTAAAAACATGGAGGATTTTCGGGAAAATATGTTAGATAAAAAGGAAAACGAATATCCGGAGATGCTGCGGGAGGTAACCGCGTTTGTTCTGATGAATGTTTCGGGGAAAAAAGAGTATAGAATAGTCGAAAAGCTATATGCCCTGGAGGAAGTTAGGGAAATCCATTCCGTTCATGGTAATGTCGACATCCTCGTGAAAATTGTCCTGACACGAGATCTTATGTCTTCTGATGCGGAGATCATTGGAAAATTTGTCCGTAATCAGGTGAGACAAATCCCGGGAGTAATAAGCTCACAAACTCTGATCCCCGATTCCTCGAAGATGAAAGATATGAGCAAATAAGCGAGGCCTCTATTTTCCTATCAAAAATAGTTGATATCTTTCTTTCCAAATCAGTTGAATATCAAGAACTACTTTTTTTGATTGAGAAAAAATGGGCATCCTGAAAATAACCCGTTTTATTACCCCCTTTGAAGAAAAAGATTTAATTAATTTTTTGATTTCAAAGCTCATAACCAAATAGAACCGAGCCATGAGTTATATGCTTAAACTGAGATTGTGCCACCATGTGGTTCTGAATTGTACAAGCGGCCGTTGTTTGTCTTGAGAAACTCCTGTAAGGAAATCGTTTCCTGTTTTATAAACCCTTTGTTAGTCATCGAGCCGTTGTGCACCATCTCTATGATTGCGCATGCCGAGGCAGCGGTTGTCCAGGAAATTGCATTCCATGATCTGTCACCGATTTTGATGGGGTAGTACGCTTTTACAAATTCATCGCGAATGAGTTGCCGATTTTGCCAGCCCTCAGCCGAGGCATGAATATATACGACATCTTGCTCTACAGTTGGTTTTGCATTCGTCAAAATCTCACCGGCTGTTTTCCTGTTTTCTCGCATCAACAATTCGTGAAAGAAAAAATTCATTAGTTTTACATGCCCGGGGTAACGGATGCTTTTATAATCCAGGTTTTCAATGTGCCCAAAATAGGTTTCGCACATTGTGCCCAACCCTCCCGAGGTAGTGAAAGCCTCTAATTGTATACCATTAATGAAAAGTTTTTCGATCCACTCCATTGCCGATATCCATTTATGAACACCATCTTCGATTACTTCGCAGTCATTTAAATATTCGTTCACGACTCCCTCTGGTGACCAGTTAAAGGCATATCCCAATAGTCCTGTCGGGTGCTGAGGGAGTGCGCCAACCCGCAGTTTTAAGCTTCTAACTTTTTCAAAATTTTCCGCTAAAGAAGCACCGACGATGGCAATGAATCCAGGAGCTAAACCACATTGGGGAGCCAAAATTGAATTTGCCGATTCACTCAATTTAATTATATCTTTTGTTGTGGGGACATCTTCGGTTAGATCAAAATAATGAATTCCATGCCGACACGCTCGAGTCGCTATTTCCAGGTTGAAATTATATGGAAGACAAGAAACAATAGCATCATACTCTTGCATCATCTCTGCGACTTGCGTGATATCTGCGACATCGATTTCTTTAGTCTCAAAAGGAAGCCCAGCTTTTTCGTGAAGATCTGCGCCGAAAACTTTGAACCCGGTTTTTTTTAGCAAAACACCTACCAGTGTCCCAACTTTTCCTAAACCCAACACTAAAATTGACTCAAGTTTTCTTTTCAAGATTGTCTCCTGTTTAAATTGATATTCAAAAATGTCATCTGTGTACATGAGTCGGTTTTCATATTGGCTGTTCAATAGTTTCGATTACTTTGATACCTCTCCTATTCAACTGATCCATGAATAAATCACAGGGAACGTCTATGGCCGGTGAAAGGACGCCCTTTTTGGTTATTTCACCTTTGACGATCATTTCTGCAACAATACAGGCAGGATAGGCAACGCCCATATTCATTGCCATTAGACCCGTAACCAGATCTCTTTCAATCAAAAGAGAGCATGTCAATATTTGTTGTTTTCTCTTTCGAACTCCCTCAACCTTGTTTACCATAACACATAGATCTTTCTCGTTGTCATTATACTGCAGCTGAAGCTCAAGCAGTTTGGCAACCATTTCAAATGGTGATACACTGTCAGGCAATCCGTTAACAGGCTCATCACTTAAAAAACCTAATTTTTTCATTGGATTCCAGAATGAACACCAACCGGGCCAACGAAGTGAGTACCGCCCTGTTTCAGAAAGTGTATTTTCAATTTTAAGCAATTTAGCGTAATGTAGCGCATTACCGTTTGGAATGGCCTCCAGTGTTCCAAGCTCTGGGAACTCGATGTGGTGAATAAACGCATTCTCATGTTGATCTTTCGCTGGAATATTTATGACCTTAAAATCCGCGATAAGCATTGCATCTCTTATCTGGCTTTTCAAAACGGCATTAATATTCCAACTAATTTTGTATTTGAGCGGATTATCACATGCCGACTTTTCAGGAATTCCTCCACAATATGAATTGAGCTTAAATACCTCATCGAAATATCTCAGACTGTAATTGTAAAGTATCAGGTCAATTCCTGGATCAAGACCGCATTCCGGGATGATGGCGATACCCTTTTCTTTTGCTGCATGATCAAGATCAAGGATATCGTATGGGTAGTTGGTGTTGACAAGATTAACACTGCTTTTTATCGCAGCCTCTGCCACGGTCCGAACACATTGGGGTGGCAAAAAATCAAGGACAACATCAAACTTTTCATCCATTATGGACGCCAATTCGTTAGGGTCATTGGCATCTAACCCGATAGACTGAATTTTGGCTGTGTCTAAAAAGTCAAAGGAGTGAATGAGATCAGGCTGAATATCTGCACAGGTTACCTGGTCAACACTTGGATTTCGTGATAAATCGTATAGTGCTGCTCTTCCTTGATACCCGCAGCCGCCTAAAACGAGCGCTTTCATTGCTTTTAAACTCCAAAAATGCTTATCTTGTCCAAGACGAGCATTCTATAGATTCCCCGACGAATATTGCATTGTAAGGGATTCAGCTTTCCGGTTTCAAGATGAAACCTCATCGCTTCTTTGTCCATGTCACCAGTTCCTTGTGCTTCTGCATAACGTCCAGCGGTTTGTAATTATTGGCGCCATATCTTTTTACCCTAACAATTCCTCCAATTCTTTTGCAGTGTACTTTGAAAGTCCTAAAGTTTCCATTGTACGCCTGGCTTCACCCAAATAATCTATATTCATCAACAGAGAAACCAGTGTGATCACTGCCGACATAACCGGTATCGCTACCCCGATCTGTTCCCCAAGTTTCTGGAGGAATACCAGGCCATACCCCACATCTTCATTGAAATACCGGTAATCCAGACCACTCTGGGCTTTGACCCCCTCAAATCCCGGCGCGGTGATAAATCCATTGTCATACGTGGCTTCTGTCATATAGCCTTGAATGACGCCTAATTCCGGGTCGGGAATGACGTTCACGCCCAATTTTTTCCCAATGGTGATCCGTTCTCTATCAATTGCTTTGATCAGCCTACCAACCGCAGGAGTAACGCCCTCGTGATAAAAATCGAAATCACCCATGGTACGTTCGATTAAGGCGACATTCATGAGCGTAATTGCGGGATGGATGACCGGGTTGCCGTTCTGTAAGCTGGTCTGGAGTATATTCTTTGCTGTGTTCATGGCCGGATAGACATCGCGCACCTTCCCCAACACATAATTGGTATTTTGCGCCGGAACCGCTGCCAGGAACAATCCGCCTTTGAGCTTGTTAAAAATCCTGATTTTGCCAGGTTCAAGCAGTCGAACGGCATACGGCAGCGTAGAAGTTTCTGCAACGACAATGTTCCCATCTCGAAGATCCAGTCCCGCGCCGTTTTTAAATTCAACACTGCCACCGCAAGAACTTGGGCACACGATTACGATCTGCCCTTGTTTGAGGAATGGTTTGCAGGCTTTGGCAAAGGGTCTGGTGCTGTACGCCGGACCAACGGCATATATTATATCAGTTCCATCCAACGCTTTTTCAATATCATGTCCGGCAGATGCCACAGGCTGAAATCCTTCAAGTATGCCCTCACAGTGGATGCCCCCGTTGTTTTGGACAGTCTTAATATTCTTCGGGAATTGTTCGAAATCAAATAGGCTGACCTGATGGCCGTGAGCTGCACAGTCGAATGCAATGGCACAGCCCCCGTTTCCCGAGCCTAATACAGCGATGTTCATATTGTTATTCTCCTGATTTCTTTGAGTGAGTGATAAAAAAATTGTTTTTAATATACAGTTTTGCGGATCTCTACGAAGCTTAAGTTATGACAACATACTTGGATATAAGACCCGATTTTCTTTTACAGGAACTTCAAACTTATATCTCTTCACATGATAGCGATATGTCAGTGTCGAAATTTCGATAATGTTAGGCAAATCATCGAAACTAAATTCACGAAAGATCGGCACAAAAAAGAGAGCTCCACACGCCGAGCCTGGGTTTAGAATAACGATGTGCTCAGGCCTGATGTAAGGCGCATACTCCCACGCGATCCGGCCATGGGACAGGGAACTGAGTACAGCCCATAACCGTGTTGACCCCTTCCATAAAATATAATGATATTCTGTTCGGTAAGACAATAAACTGAAGGATAATACGTTAAAAATTAATCAGTGTGTTAAGATTGAGCTTAAAAAATATTTGCCTCGATCTGTTTGTGGATTTGTGAAAAAATCGTTTGGCGGCGCGACCTCGATGATTGTCCCTTCGTCCATAAAGACGACCCGGTTAGCCACCTCTCGGGCAAATCCCATTTCGTGGGTAACGACCATCATAGTCATTCCGCCCTTAGCCAGATCTCGCATAACATCAAGGACTTCATTGATCATTTCCGGGTCAAGAGCCGATGTGGGTTCGTCAAAGAGCATGATCTTGGGCTGCATACATAAGCCTCTGGCAATAGCCACTCTCTGCTGTTGCCCACCTGATAGTTGCGCTGGATAGCTATCGATTCTTTCCCCCAATCCCACCCGTACAAGTGTCTTCCTGCCGAGTTTTTCTGCTTCTCCTTTCGGTATATTTCTGACCCTGATTGGTGCAATTGTCACGTTTCCTAATGCCGACATGTGTGGATACAAATTAAATTGCTGGAAAATAAAACCGATCTCAGCTCGCAGTTGAGTCATATTAGTCTTTCTATCGTGAACATTCATGCCATCGACGATGAGAGCGCCCTTTTGAATGGGTTCCAGTCGGTTAATACAGCGAATCAGGGTACTTTTTCCTGATCCACTCGGGCCGCAGATTACTACCACCTCTCCCTGAGCAACCTCGAGATCGATCTTATTCAGGACGAGAAGGTCTCCGTACCATTTATTTACGTTCTTGAAAGAAATCATGGACTCACTCCTCTTTTTGTATGCAGAGTTTTATACAGCAATTTTTTTATACCTTCTTTAGATCTTTGTGCTTACTACTGTCATCCGTCTTTCCAGGTAACCTGACAGGTTGATTAAAGGATAACAAATGGCAAAATACAGTAGCCCCACAAGGCCGAATACCATCAGACCTTCCGGGATGCGCTGTACTGTCAGCCAGCCGACCCTGGTTATATCGACCACTCCAATTGCAGAGACAATTGATGAATCTTTGATCAAAAGAACATATTGTCCCACCAAAGGCGGAAAGATGGTTCGCATGGCCTGGGGTAAAACAATGTATCGAAGTTGTTGATAACCTGAAAGACCTGCGGCTGTTGCTGCTTCTTTTTGTCCGGATGGAACGGCTAGGATACCGCCGGCTACGATCTCAGTGATGAAACTGGCCGTTAAATTGGTCAACGCGATAACCGCTGCCGGAAACGCTTCCAGTTCTATGCCGATACCGGGCAGAATAAAAAAGATGACAAAAATTTGCACCAGAAAGGGTGTGCCACGGATGAGATCCACCCACACGCCGACGATTAAGCGGGCAGGCTTGTTATGGCCGGCCCTCATGATGCCCCCGAAGAAGCCAATTATGGACCCGAAAATCAGGCTCAAACCGGCAACTGCGACGGTCATCCAGAGCCCCTTGAGAAAAAAAGGCAGACTACGCATCAATTCGTGAAAATAAAAACCCCACATAGGTTATCCCTCGTGTCTCAATACGCTTCCCTGAAGATCAGCCGTTTTTCGGCCCAACTTGAGAAGCTTTTGAGCATGTAATAAATAATCAGATAAAAAGCCGCTGTGGTCAGGAACCCTTCGGTAGGCATGAATCGTTCCGATGTTAGCAACTGGCCGGCCCGCGTCAGCTCCATAATTGAGATCAATGAGAGCAGCGACGAGTCTTTTACCAATATGATGGCTTGGCCCAGCATGGGCCGGATCGTGTTACCAAGCGCCTGCGGTAGAATGATATAACGCATGCGCTGAAAATAGCTCAAGCCGGAGGCAATTCCGGCCTCGATCTGCCCTAAGTCAATGGCTTGAATCCCTGCCCGAATAATCTCGGCATAATAGGCCCCGCTGTTCAAGGTCAGGGCAATAACGCCGGTAACCCATTCAGGAATCATGATCCCCACAGTCGGCAGACCAAAATATAAGAAATAGAGCTGAGCCAGCAAGGGCGTGGAGCGGATGCTTTCGATATAAACCCCGGCAATGCCGCGCAGGATTCGTGAGTGACTCAGTCGCATGGCACAGGAGATGACCCCCAACATAATTGCGGCAAACAGTGACAAACCAGACAGCCAAAGGGTGGCCAGGAAGCACTTCCCATAGAGCGGCATATATTCCAAAATGATTCTAAAATTGAAGCCTTCAAGCATATCTTATATCCTTAGTCAGCGGTTCGGTTCAGCGAGGTGTGAGCCGGAGCAGCCGGCTCACACCGGACAATATTTAATCCGCCCGCGAAGTAAAAGGTTGCTTAATGGTCTTTCTTCCAATCCAGTGAATTTACCCAGTAATCCAGGTTTTTACCCAGACGGCCGTCCAGTTTTATGTGCAGGAAGAACAGGTCTAACCAACGTAGAAGATCAGGAGAATCATAACGCACGGCAAAGGATAGGGGTGAACGGGACAGCTGGCCTTCCAGAATCCGGACGCTATTGGGTGGAAAATTGGATACCTGGCTGGTGACAGCCGAACCGTCGTTCACCCCGGCCTCGGCGTGCCCGGCAAGGACGGCATTGATCAACAGCGGGCCACCGCCCTTGTAAGTCTTGTATTCAGCACTCGGAAAGACCTTTTTGGCATCGCTTTCACCGGTTGAGCCTAAAAGAACGGCGATCTTGATCCCGGCTTTAATGTCTTCCAGCGTCTTTATAGGGCTGTCCTGCTTCACGAACACCACACTGCCGGTGTACATATAAGGGGTGGCAAAAGCGATTTTCATCGCCCGTTTCAGTGTCGGGGTCATATCGGCGGCAAGCATGTCGGCCTTCTTGGAGAGCAGGGCCGGGATCAGGCCGTCCCAATCATAGTTGAGGAACTTGACCTTGACCCCCATCTCTTTGGCGATCAGGTCACAAAGCTCCACGGAACTGCCGGTCCGGTTGCCATTTTTGTCTACAAAACTAAAAGGTGCCCCCTGGGTCTGGCAGGCGATGCGGAGTTCCCCCCGGTTTGCAATCTTGTCGAGGGTTCCTGCCGAGACCATGCCCCAGAAGCCGAAAATGATAGCCACTGCAATCATAACGGAAAACACTTTGAACTTTTTCATTTTTCACTCCTTTTCTTTGTTGTAAGTTTCAATTTTAGATCAATAGATGAATCCTATTTTGAAGACCGAACCACCCCCCTTCATGCTTGAGTTATGTCTTTTTCTTCATGGCGTCATGCAAAGCCTGAAGCCGATATATTGGAACCTGTAATGAGGGGGACTCCCAAAGCGGCTCGCACACCGGGCATCACGGGCCGGGCTGTACCAAACGCCGCCCCGCATCACGCGGTAAGATCCCTTCTTGGGCCCTTTTGGATTGACCACTTCATCGTCTGGGTAAGTTCCAAACCAGTCCTGGCACCATTCCTGGACATTTCCGAGCATGTCATAGAGACCCCATGCATTGGGTTCTTTCCCAGCCACCGGCTGAATCCGATTTTGCGAGTTTCCGCAGTACCAAGCAATGGCATCCAGGTTGTCATCCCGGCCACACTGGAGTGTTGTGATGCTGCCGTTGGGAAAAGCGGAGGTGCTTCCTGCACGGCAGGCATATTCCCATTCGGCCTCCGTCGGAAGTCTATACTTGTCTGTCCCTTCCTTCTGATTGAGTTTTTGAATGAATTCTTGAACATCATTCCATGAAACCTGCTCTACAGGACAGTTTTCTCCAGATCCCTTGTGGCTTGAGGGATTTTTTTTCATTAACGACGCCCATTGTCTTTGTGTCACCTCGGTAGTTTGCATGTAGAAAGGCTTTGTCAGATTTATCGTATGAGGATTTTCACCTGTATACCGGCCGGGTTCATCTTCAGGGCTTCCCATCATAAATTTACCGGGCTGGATCAAAACAAATTCCATTCCGACACTGTTTTTGATCTTTTCCTTGGGCTCTTCAGCATAACCACTAAAAGCAAAGCTTAGTATAATCATGATGAATTGAATTGGGATAATGAATCTTTTCATCGGCTTTATCTTCTTTGGTCATTGATAAGTAATCGCTAATTCATTATACAGCTCAATAAAACTGAAAAATGGCCCAACGATTCTCTCAATTAAATTTCCACCACACTTTTGGGCAATCGTAACCAGTTATTTCTGGATTTCATGATAATGAATGTTTCACTTTGAATGACATTGGCCATTTTGGGAATAGTCTCAGTAGTGAATCGATATAATTCGTTTTTCCCTTCCACACAAATTACCTCAGCAATTATATCGTAGCGCCCAGTAACTACTCCTGCCCAGGCAACATTCGGCAAATGGGTTATTTTATCCAGTATGTGATCCAACTTTCCCTCTGATCGGATGTTTATGGCAACCAACGCGGTTATCATTCCCTGATGTTTGTTGGGATCGATCAGCCCTGAAACTTTAAAGATGCCGTTTTTCTCAAGATCTTTTATCCGGTTTCGAACGGTTGGTGCCGTCACTTTGAGTTTTTTTGCCATTTCACCCATTGGCGTGCGCCCATCCTCTGTTAGCAGACGAACGATCTCATTATCCAATGTGTCAAGGTTAGCTCTTTTCATGGCGCCCCATTTTCTTAATAGAAAAATATTTGATATATAACTATTTAATCAAATAAATAATGTCAAGCATTTTTTTCTTATTTAAAATTATTTTTAAAAGAGAAATACGTTTAAATCGTCTTGGAACCAGCGTCCCCTTATATGGTCTTGACGGCTGAGGAAAGATGCCGTAGTTTATGTAAACGACAAACTCGGCATTGTCCCTGTGGACTTCATTTTCGAAATGGTCGACGGGATTCTGACAGACAACTATCCAATCCCGGACCTAATCGAATATTGCGGCACAGCGATCAGGTTTTTCGATTCCTAATTCAAAAACAGAGAAATCCAACAATAGATGTTCAGTGAGAGTTTTCTCACATCATGGTCAGGGGGTGAAAAGGGTTTGAAAATATATACTTGTTACTCCGGCAATTAAATACCTCAATATTGTCATTCCGGCGAAAGCCGGAATCCAGGAGGGTACTGGATGCCGGATCAAGTCCGGCATGACGGAGTTAGGCTATCTAATTGCCAGGTTAATATTATAAAAGGAGGGAAAACGTTGGGTAAATCAAAGAAAAAAATGACAGTATTCACACTCAGCATGATGACTGTGGCTGCGGTATGCAGCTTGCGCGGATTGCCTATGATGGCTAAAGAGGGGCTTTCAATGGTCTTCTATATTCTTTTTGCCGTAGTGATGTTCCTGTTACCGGCTTCTCTCGTTGCGGCTGAACTGGGCAGTGCATTCAGCAAACAGGGGGGTGGCGTATATACCTGGGTGAAAGAAGCCTTTGGCTCGCGCTGGGGCTTTACAGCTATATGGCTACAGTGGATCCAGAACGTGGTCTGGTATCCTACTGTACTGGCATTTGCGGCCGGGGCCCTGGCTTATCTTTTCATGGACCCGGGCCTGGCAGATCAAGGTGTCTATACCGGAATCGTTATTCTTGTGTGCTATTGGATGGCAACCTTTCTGACCCTGGCCGGATCAAATGTGGCCAGCGCAGTGACCAAATACGGGGTTCTGTTAGGAACGGTTTTGCCGGGAATCATGATTATCGTTTTGGGATTTGTATGGCTCGACCAGGGGAATCCACTGCAGTTTTTGGAGCCCAGCGCTGCTGTTGTTGCCGCTGAAAAGGCAGCCGGGCAAGCGCCCCATGCCCGTTTACTCCCTCATATTTCCGGCCTGGGCAGTGTAGCTTTTTTGGCGGGAATTATCTTGTTGTTTGCCGGGGTTGAGGTACATGCCGTCCATGCGAACGAGCTGGAAAACCCTGCTAAACAGTTCCCTGCAAGCATGTTTCTGGCCATGATTATAATCTTTCTTCTTTTCACCCTGGGTTCGCTGGCTGTGGCGGCAGTGATACCCGCAGAAAAAATTAGCCTTACCGCCGGTTTAATGCAGGCATTTAAACAATTGTTGGGTAAATTTCACCTTAGTTTTTTGACCCCCATTGTGGGATTGTTGGCTGCATTCGGTGCTATAGGCGGGGTAATGTCCTGGATCAGCGGCCCCAGCCGCGGCCTGCTGGAAACGGCCAAGAACGGCGAAATCCCGCCCTTTATGGCCAAAACCAATAAAAATGGCATACAGGTCAACATACTGATAATTCAGGCCATTATTGTCAGTTTATTGGCCTCATTGTATTTCATATTGGACAATGTGAGTGTCGCGTTTTTTGTTCTTTCGGCCATGACTGTCACGCTGTATCTGGCCATGTACATCATGATGTATGCTGCGGCCATCAAGCTGCGTTATACCCAACCGGATTTGCTCCGCTCCTACAGGGTTCCGGGGGGGATTTATGGTATGTGGTTTTTTGCCGGTATCGGTCTGTTGGGTGTTTGCTTTTCATTAATAGTCGGTTTTTTCCCGCCGACTAATTTGCCGGTGGGTAACCCCGCGCTCTATGTAGGCCTGGTCTCAGCCGGAATGATTGTATTCATAGGTCTACCTCTCTTGATCAATAAAATGAAAAAGCCGGAGTGGAAAAAGTAGGAAGGAGAATGAGTTATGGCATTACATGAAAAAGATACAGTAAGAGCAAATATTTTAGACGATGTATTTGCGTCCGCGGACCTGTCAGTCAGGATGCCCAAGTACAAATTTCCCAAAGACGAACGCAATCCGCGCCATGTCTATCAGTTAGTTCATGACGAACTGATGATGGACGGCAATTCACGTCAGAATCTGGCCACATTCTGCACCACCTGGGCGGAACCGGAACTACACCGGCTAATGGACGAATGTATCGATAAAAACATGATCGACAAGGATGAATATCCGCAGACAGCAGAGATTGAAGGCCGCTGCGTGCATATGCTGGCGGATTTATGGAATTCGCCGGATGCCGCCAACACCATGGGCTGTTCTACAACCGGTTCCAGCGAAGCCACCATGTTGGGAGGGATGGCTATGAAATGGCGCTGGCGGGAGAAGATGCGTGTCCAGGGCAAACCCACGGACAAGCCAAACATGATATGCGGTCCGGTGCAGATCTGCTGGCATAAGTTTGCCCGCTACTGGGATATAGAACGGCGGGAGATCCCTATGGAAGGAGACCGTCTGATTATGACACCGGAAGAGGTAATCAAACGTTGTGATGAAAATACCATCGGCGTGGTTCCCACTCTCGGGGTTACCTTTACCTGTCAGTATGAACCGGTTAAAGAGATTGCTAACGCCCTTGATCTGCTTCAGAAGGATACCGGTCTTGATATCCCCATTCATGTAGATGGAGCCAGCGGAGGATTTCTGGCGCCCTTTGTGGATCCTGATCTCGAGTGGGATTTCCGCTTGCCGCGGGTAAAGTCAATCAATGCGTCCGGTCACAAGTTCGGTCTTGCTCCCTTGGGCGTTGGTTGGGTCGTCTGGCGCGAGAAGGAGGAATTGCCTGAGGATCTGATTTTCTGGGTCAATTATCTGGGCGGCAATATGGCTACCTTTGCGCTGAATTTCTCACGTCCCGGCGGGCAGATAATCGCCCAGTACTACAATTTCCTTAGACTGGGCAGAGAAGGTTACCGGAAGATCCAACAGGCCTGTTACGACACGGCCGCCTACCTTGCCGATGAAATCGGCAAGATGGGACCATTCAAGATTATTTATGACGGCAGGGGCGGAATCCCGGCATTATGCTGGACGTTGAAGGAGGGTATGAATCCGGGGTTCACCCTGTTCGATCTTGCCGATCGACTGCGTAGCCGCGGCTGGCAGGTGCCGGCCTACTCAATGCCGGAAGACAGGCAGGATCTTGTGATTCAACGGATATTGGTACGCCACGGTGTCAGCCGCGATCTGGGCGATCTGTTGATTGGCGATATCCGGCATTGCATTGATTATTTTGAGAAAAACCCTGTTTCTCATTCACTGACCGAAAAAGAGGCCGGAGGTTATAAACACAGTTAAATCAGGCCTTCTGTAAGATATGAAGATTACCTGAAGGGGCAATGAACAAAGTCTGGATTGTGTCTCTTAAAGAAATCCCCATGTCGATGCTGATCTGTTTTTAATGAGCTGAAATATTGCTCTGAAGGA
>Ga0233412_10000276_pt1 | contig 30656 bp, 42 predicted proteins | sample Na_anoxic_4_MG_FD_180667 | JGI IMG/M metagenome (GOLD analysis project Ga0233412, IMG submission 180667) | Seawater microbial communities from Saanich Inlet, British Columbia, Canada - Na_anoxic_4_MG | ecosystem: Environmental > Aquatic > Marine > Inlet | place: Canada: British Columbia... | reverse complement strand
AGGGTGGGAAGGGGGGGTGGGGGGGAAGAGGCGGGAGAAGAGGTCGTGGAAGAGGTTAGAGGTCGCCCATGTTATAAACGTCAAACATTGCAGACGAAGAGAGGAGGCCGTAATGTTCTAAGTTATACTCCTGATTATATTACGTTGGGAACGGTTAAAGCGCTTATTAAGCATGAACTATCTATTCCTGATAAAATAAATGTTACGGCGGTTAAACAACTTATCGAATGTACTAATTTAAATAATTTCATGTATGAGTTAATTACCTTGCATTTAACTATTATGTTTTGTTCCGAGGTTGAGGTCTTCCGTTATTTAACTCAATATAAAATAAAGTATGGAATAGAAGCTACGGAATTATTAATTAATTATTCTCTATCTGAAAATGCCATTCATGTATTTACGGTAAATTCGTTTAACGCGCTCTCTATAGCCCTGTTATGGACTAATAATCCGTATATGATTCGTATATTATATAAGTTTGGGGGAGATATTTCGGTAATTGGTACCAATGGCTTATTTATAGAAGAATTACACACGATTATACCTTATTATAATCATTTGACTAACTATATCTCCTACAAGAATATTAATTTACAATTCAATCATATTTGGGGATATCGTCTTATTAACGACTACGCGAATATTATACAAGAAGTACGCATTATTGGAGGAGAGATCGCTCCAACTCCTAATTATATTTTTCCTATTAAATATTCCTTTCATAATAATACCTCTTCTCTTTTAGAGGTTGACGTATAAATATCGTAACTATACATAACGATTACTATTTAATAATGTAATTTTACTATTATTATGCATAACTATATTGGATTATTACTATATAGAGCATATATTGACCGACATCCTAGCGTAAAACATGCCTTGAAAGAATGCGGACAAGCCCATTTAGGCTTAGCCCTTAATTTAAACCGGCAATCCTCTATCGTCTCTTTAATTATTCAGTTTTTAGAACCAGAATATATTATCTATTTAGTGCTTAATGATAACTATAATATCAGAAAAGACCACTTATTCACTCATATTATTCATTTGAATAATATGATTAAGGAATTATCTGGACATTTATATTGTCGGTTTTGTCACAAGGCACCTACCGGTGGAGTAGGATGTTCTCATTATAAATTAGATGTTAACTTGGGACATATTAATTGTTCTCCCCATGCTAAAACCATCATTAAGCGATATTATCCATCCGGATCAGTTGGATCATGGTTAGTCGATTGGGACCTATATATTACTATTGGCAATCGCCTACAAGATGACTGGAGGACCGCCTCATGGCTGTTGCGAAATAATACTAATAATGAGAGATGTGACGGCGAATTAATAAAAAACTATTTTCATTCGTATTATTATTGGTGGAGTGGTGATGATTATGATATCTTTATTAAAACCTGTTCTAAAATTATAGATTAATTAGGCAATCGTTAATTCCATCTAATTTATTAGACAACCGCTTTATCATAAGGTACTGTTCTAGTTTTATTTTAGGGTATTTTTCTGGAGCGGATTGATATCCTTCTGGGATCTTTTTATTCTTTGTGTGTGTAATATCTATCAGTTTTTTGAGATTTGCACCTAAATCCATATCTATATAATATACAAATTTATCTTTAATTTAATATATCTTTAATTTAATATATATATTATTCAGGGTGTGTATAGATGGTTGTTGGAGTATTAACGTCCGTAATAGCGGTATCATTATTTCCTAACTCAGTGTTCAGAAAGGTATTGTTTAAATTATCTAATAACCGATTTCTCGGATGCAATAGTAGATTATATAGCGTGTTGCTTAAATTCCTATAACTATAAGGGTTATTTATAATGTTATGTCGTGAATAAGTTTCCTCATCCAATGTAATTGCGTCTATTATTATATCTGTTATATTAGTATACGAAATGGTAATAGATGTGTGGTCTATATGAAATGGTCTGAAATTATTTAATAGTACCGATGGGGTTTGTCTAGTAACTAGTGTAGATATCACATCTCTCAAATCTTGAAAGTGATTGCTTGATGTTTTACCTACTTCATGCGCATTAAGTATATGTTGAATGGTTTGCCTTGGACAATGCAGAGATGGGTTTTCGGCGTTAGGACTAGGTACTAGTTGTCCTCTACATAATGGACATAAGGGGTTTGTTGGGTTTACTAACGCAGCTAGTATTAAGCATGATGTGTGAAATACGTGATTACATGCCGTTGTGCTACTATCTGTAGCATTAATTTGAGATAAACATATGGCGCAATCTGGTATGCTAGAGGTCATGGTTTTATTTTCCTTATAAATTACTAATTGGTTTCAATTTTATACGGTTCGCCGTTTTATTCTGCTGATAGGTTTACGAGGCCTTTCGTTAACTACCTCCTTATTCCTAAACTTTCTGGATGTTCTGATAGTAGATAAGATATAACACTAGTTAATAGTGTTCGTTTAGGGGTGGTGGAGTGGAGTTTTTCCCTGTTGCGAGACTTCTTCCTCCGAGGCTAATGGTTTAGACGCGTTTGTAGGTACGGGTGAGGTACTATCTTTAGCCAGTACGGGTGAGGTACTATCTTCTGTTTGTACTGATGAGTTATTATCAGTAGAGGTAATTTCATTTATATACGTTCTAAATTTTGTTGCATTTTTTTTGTTTAAAAAGGCATTTAATTCTCTCGTATTTAGTTTGGTGATAGTTTCAATTATGAATTTCAGGTCTCTTACTTTTAGGTCGGCTACTTCTAAGTTACTGTTACTTGTGCTTGATTTTGGCAACATCCAAGACAAATAATTGTACGCTCCTCCAGATTGTCTCCGGCGGCTTAAGTGTTTGCTTGGGTGTTTTCTAGAGTGTTTGCTTGGGTGTTTTCTAGAGTGTTTTCTTGGGTGTTTTCTAGAGTGTTTGATGGAGGGTTGTTTACGAAGCGTTTTGTGTTTACCCATAATAATATAGTACTATATTATTATGCAGAATATATTTATTGGTGTATTATTTGGGTTTTTTGGGTTTATATTGTTAAATTATATCCCCTCACGTCTAGGCGCCCGAGAAGAGTTGGATTTATTTATTGGTAGACGGTGTATTCATATTCATCATTGGATAAGTTGTTTGTTAATGTTGACTTTATTATGGTGTGGGAAATATTATGGAAATACCCCAGGGTTTAATATTCTATCTGGTATATTATTAGGTATGATATTAGAGGATTTTCTATTTAGAAATATTTACAATATACGTAATTGTAATAAATGATATTATATGCATGTATATATCAATGAGTAATGCCGAAATATATTGGAAGGATCCGTTAAATAATAGTCTAGTAAAGAGGTTAGAGGATAAATATATTACGTTTGAATATGATATAGGAGGTTGGAATAATATACGAATGGCTTTAGAGATTGTTTTTATTTTCGCTTATATTACTGGGCGTACGGTAGTATTGCCTCCGGACACCCATTTACACTTATTGGATAAAAATAAAAGCCCTCAAACGTTAATGGATTTCTACGATGAAAAACTATTTACTAATAAAGTCATTCGTATAATCTCTCTGCAAGAATATTTGAAAGAGTTGCCAACCACCATCTCTAGCCCATCGGGTAATACGTTGGAACGCATCAATAATGAATCATTATTTAACTATTCGGGTCGTGATACACCTTCTCTTTTTAAGTGGATGAGATCAGTCGGTTATTATTGGAAGTTTAATGAAACTACTTTCTTTGCTTTTATGGACGAGCATGCTAGTCGTTCCGTTAATGGAAATATGGATAAATGGTGGGCGGCTAAGGATAAATGGTCGCAGCGCTTTTTACCATATCGCCGAGTATTAGAACAGGGTGCTAATACTATGTATATTATTGGAGGGAAAATGCTGGAGGCACCGGTGTGGCATTTTAAGGGGGATGGTCAGGAGAGATTGATAGCTCATTATACGAGTAAAATATATATCGAAAATGACATGTTGAATTTGTATATACGCAGATTTGTACGTGATTCTCTCCGATATCATGATGCTATTTTTAATATCGCTTGGAGAATGATATATAAATTAAATAGCGTTGTTTCAAGTGGTCGGTGGTATTCCGCCCATATTAGGCGGGGAGATTTTCAGTCCCAATTTGGAGAGACTAGAGTCTCGTGTGAAGAGTTATTAAAAGTATTTAATAGAGAGGGAGGCGTTCCTCTTGGTGAGACCATATATATTGTGACGGATGAACCGGATAAATCATTTTTTAAGTTATTGAAAGAGGATTATACTATTTATTTTTGGGATGATATGGGGGTAGTGAATCCTAATTGGGTTGGAATGATTGAACAGATTATTGCTAGTCATGGAGAGATATTTTATGGAACCTATTTATCTACGTTTACGCATTATATTATTAGGATGCGGGGTTATATGAAGAAAGGTCACAGTCGGTATATTAAAGGAGGGATGATAGACGAAAAATCGATATGTTCACGGCAGCATGAATATAAAGATGTATGGGAAAACTTGGATTAATGGTTATACTTTGTATTTGGGTGTTTTACGTCTTCCCTTCTTATATTTTTTCATTGTTTTTTTTGCTAGTTTTAATGTTTTGCTAAAAGGTTTGCATCCGTTTGATAGTAATTTATAATCTACTGCCGATGCTTTTCCTCCGGTTATGGAACTTGCCAGTCTAGCCCTACCCCATGATTGTGGTGTTTGGTTGGGACGAGATCCCGATGAGTAGTAAGCACCCATTCCTTTTTGTTCTATTTTTTTTAAGGTTCCTATAGAGCATTGTGTTTTTTTCGCTAATTCATGATTTGCGTATATCTTATCCATTTTATATAACTTTTGGGCGGCTAAAATATGTTTTGAAGGTATCGATTTAAAGGACGTCACGTATTTACGCTTATAATATTTGCCTCTGGTATATTCTTTCTTGGATTTATTTATTTGTCTAATTTGTTTATTCCTATCTTTCTTAGACAGTGATTTGGGTATATAGCGTTTGGGATATTTCATATTTTATGTTTTATTATTTCTTTATATAATAAAATATAATAATAGAGTATAATGGTTAAAAAGCATTTGGGTAGGAGTAACCGACGGCGTAAAAGTGTGTACCGAAGAAATAATGCTTCTTTGAAACGACGCAATAGAAACCGCGCGAGTAAAATTGTGCACCGAAAAAAGAAAGCTTCTTTTAATAAAACCCGTAGGCGTGGGCGTGTCCGTGGGCGTGTCCGTGGGCGCGCCCGTGGGTCATCTCCTGTAACTATTACCTTTAGCACTTTGGGTGGAGTAGATATAGAAGGTTGTTGTACTATAACTAATGCTACTACTATAAGAGAATTAAAATGGTTAATCGCTGAGAGAAGTGGTATACCGTTCGTAAATATAGTAATAGTTTCTAACGTTATTAACGCTGGTCATCCTTTACCGGATTCACTTAATAATTTAATTTCAATAAAAGATTCGTTGGAGTTAATCGTAGATGATGCTGCAACGGATACTATTACTTTTCAGACGTTGGATGGAGTAGATATAGATGGTTGCTGTACTATATCTGATTATACTACTATTGAAGAATTAAAAACGTTACTATCTGAGAAAGCCGGTATACCGACAGAGCATATAGTAATTCTTTCTAATGTTACGGGTGTACCTTTTCCTAATACTCTTAATAATTTAATCGCAATAAAAGATACTTTGGCATTATTAGTAGATAACGCGGGAACTCCGTTGAATTTATCGGACGATCATGGAGCGGAAGAGTTCAATATAATGTTATGGGTGTTATTAATCGCGCCGGGTGGTGTAGGTCTAACGGTAGACCAAATAGCGGATGTTATTATAGACCGGCGCGCTTCCATCATCCTGCGGCAGGCCACAAACGACCGAAAAGTGTGGGTTACGGAGCCTAAGAGTGAAATAGTTGAGGAGGTAAGAGAAAATATATATGAATTAGTAGATGATGGAGTTATACTTAAGGACGGTCTTGAATATTCGGTTAATAGAGATCATCCGTATATCATTCGTATATTGTCATCATCTGAGTCTGATGACGAAGGCTAATCACTCAATGAGCAGTATTCTACTATGATGTCACTCTCGGGCCGTCAATAACGCGTTATAATATAATATACTCGACGGTGAAATAACTTAGTATAGCCCATACTACTATTCCGATGGAACTGATGATATCTATATTTATGTTGGTATGAATAGATAGTTGATGTATAAATAGGATGGCTAAAAATAGTAAAAAGGAAGTGTAAACATATGAGGCAAAGAAGGACCGTTTTTCGGTTTGCTTAGCGAGAAAAAAAGAGGCTATTATGCCTGTAGGCATGCCACCTATAATCGGTGCTAATGATGGATTCATAAAAGTAGACACATATTTAGTTCCAGCGATAATGGATCCCCCTAGTAAAAATGGTTTTATATAAGTCATATATATATATATATATATATGAAAATTATAATTTATAATTTATAATTTTCATTTATAATTTTCATTTATATTTCTTTTTTGTTTTTGTTTTTGTTTTTGTTTTTGTTTTTGTTAAGATAAAATCTTTAATACATAATGCTATGTTTTTTCCTATAGTCTCATAATCTGGGAGGGATAGATTTGCGATGCTGATGCGAATCATCCATGGATCTGCGCCGAATCCTGAGCCATTTAATAGTACGGTATGATATTTTGTAGCCAAATGCATTAAGAATTCCATATACTCGTAGTTTTTAGTGAGGTATTCCCTCTGGGGTTTTCCATAGATATTTTCCGTAATAGTCGGAATATGTAATAATTGATAATAGTGTGTTGCGGTAGGGGTTGTAGGCACCGTTATGTGTAGGTGTTTGCATAATGCTGTCTGTCGTTTAATAAGGAGTTGTATTAGTTGTTTTTTATATTCACCGTTATGGTGTTGTTTGTCGTACATGTCATAATATAACATTAGTGCTAAAATAACTTGTTGCGGGGTAGATAAGCCTCCTACGTGTGCTTCGGCGACTTGGCGGCTGTCAAAAACAATACGGTTTATAAAGGTTAGGTCGGACGGGTGTATAGTGGCGGAGGAATACCGTTTATTCATTAGTTCTTGTTTTGTGTGAGGTAATTGTTTTATGAGATGGTTGAACCGATTATTTTTAGCAACCATAACGATTCCCAGTCGCCAACCAGTGGTCCCGAAATATTTGCTAAGAGAGAATACTTCGATCGTATTTTTAGGACATGATATTAGGAGGGAGTTATATTCTTGGGCAAAGGGGGCATAGACATTATCAGATAAGATGATTAAATCTTGACGTTCCGTATTTACAATCTCTCCTATTGCTTGAATATTCTGTTTAGAGAGTGAATATCCTCCTGGGTTGGATGGATTTACCATAAAGAGCCCTTTAATTTTCTTATCTCTCAATTTTTCTATTTCTGATTGGGGCAGACTATAGTCCAGACTAGGAAGACTTTTAAGTGTTATGATCTTTAATCCATATGTTTTTAATATGGGTATTTCTAAATAAGGGCTAAATATGGGGGTTATTATGGCAATGGTATCTCCCGGATTTAGTAAATGATTATACTTTAATGTGTTAAATACATATAATATACCGTTGGCCGCGCCTTCAGTCGCAAAGATGTCAAAGTCCTGAGGGGATGGATTGGATTTGGAAGATTGTTTATAGATGAGATGATGCATAAAGTGTTGAGTGATGATTTGAACATGAGGTTGTATTTGTGGAGGAGAGGGGTAGAAAGATCCTAGGGAGGAGAGAAAGATGTCATAATATAGTTCGTTTGTATTTTTGGAGGATTTATTTGATTTTTCCAAGAAAGAGAGATATTGTTTCATAAAGTGCTTCTCTTGCTTATTCCAGGGTATAGCCAATAGTTTAGATTTATAATTATGATCTGATGTACTTGGATAGAGTTTGAGATCGGAGGAGGATTTATATTTTTGGGAGGCTAATATACATCCCTGTTGTAATTTAGTGAATATGGTTCGTATATAAGAATTAAAAAAATTAGGGTTACCTCTCCCTGCATTTAGTATTTTTGGACCGGCTAGTTTTATGAGCCGGTTTTTTAGTTCAAAGGGAGATATTTTATCTAACTTATTGAATTTTTTCTTGCTTATTTTTCGTGTAGCGGGCATATAATATATTAGGCATATAATATATTATAACTATCTTATCGTTTTGTATCTTTTTATTTTTTAAATGGTTTGTTCTATACTCTGCATTATAAATCTTTCGTTAAAAGGATTTAGTAAAATAACGCATATTATAATATGTGTGAAAAATGGAAATGCTACGCATGGGAAGGTAAGCATTCTATGTGCGGGAGTTATATAAAGGAAGCATGTCATAGACGGCATGCTGAGATGAATTTAATTCATCATATGCGATTAAAAGTCGGTATCTAAAAATAATATTTATATAAATATTATTCGCTCGCGAATGGTACCAAATTCGGTGGTAGGATATTCCCTATCTAAACCATGTTTACATTGTAGTAAAGTATTACGTCATTATTCACGAGAAAGGTTAAAAAAGGGTTCTCGTGTATGGGTTAGATATTCGTTAGGAGGAGATGAGTGCGGGGAGGTATGTATGAGTGAGTGGATTTTATGCGTAAAGTTGGAGGATGGAGTAATATCTAGTGGATGGAGAGAAAAGTATAGACTAATGAGAAATAATAAAAACTAACTATTATATTCTTTAGGATAAATATCTGGTGGAGAGAAAAGTATAAACTAACTATTATATTCTTTAGGAAAAATATTTATTTTCTTAGTATATTATATAATGGACATGATGCAAGAATTTGATTTAGCCGGAGGAGCAAGACGTAGTCGCCGTTGTCGCCGAAGTAGAGTCCACAGACATAAAGTAGGTAAAAGCCGCCGCCGTCGCCGTACCAGTACTGTCCGCCGCCGCAGCCGCAGCCGCAGCCGCCGCCGTTAAATAAAAAAATTGATTTAGGATCATTTAATTATGAAAATACTTAAATGATGCATCCTGTTCAAGTAACGTATGAAAATGCGGTTAGCCACACAAATGAAATAGTCAGACTTTGTCAAACTATTTTATTTACGAATGGACCTTTTTTAAAAGAAGGTATATACCAAGATTTATTGTGTCATGAGTTGAGTCTTTTAGGAATAACTAATTCCAGAGAATATGTTTTTCCATATCAGATGAATGATTCCGCAGGAGAGCATGTAATCATTGGTAATGGTCAATCTCTTCGTTCCGATATAGAATTATCTACACTTGGATGTATTTTAGAATTAAAAAGTACGTCTCACTCTATTAAAGATGAATATATTTGGCAACTTCGTAACTATCTAGAACAACGACCTGAATGCATATGGGGAGTTGTTATTAACTTTATTAGCAAATTTGGAGTAACGACTAGTCCATATGTTCAGTGTCATTTATTATATAAAGAAGGAGGCTTTGTTACTGTAGAAGGTGCGGTTAATAAACGAATTAAGATAACCAAATACAAATCATATAAGGTAGAGAGTATGGCCTATCCGTTAAAAGGGGACATTATGTTGGGTGATGGGTTAGAAGTTGTCGATGTTCCAGAACCAGATAACGTTACGGATACCGATTAATTCTGCTATAAAATTAAACTGTTTTATAATAGGTATCTTAAAGCATAAACGATTAACATATTCAAGATTGAATAATGATTATTTGTCTAAAATATGCGTGATAATGAAAAAGAAGGTTTCCAATGCCTAAGTGGGGACGTTTGATGATTATTAGAAAGGTAGATAATTTTTTAGCGATAAAATTGAAGTGTTTATCTGTTGTGTAGCTATTATAATAATGGAACCCCCTAAAGATACACGGATTATGTATTTACCTAATGCTTTAGAAGTAGTTATTAGTTCTATCACTAAAGAAGAGTATATAGAGTTATCATTTGATTGGAATAAACCGAATGAGTTGTTACCATTTGATGATGAAACGAGAGACATGGTTGATGGTTACATTGTGCATAAAAATCCATTAACCATAAAACTAGTAAAGTATCTTATGTGTACGGCGAACAATAAAGCCCATATTCTCTCTAAATTAAATAACTATATTGCTATGTCTGACGAGGAGTTAGATCCTTTAACGGGTTTTATTCCGGTGGATGATTATAGAACATCCTTACAAAATAGTAAAAAGTTATTTAAAAACGACCAACATATTGCGTTAATTGATTTACTATGTGCTTTGTGGTACTAGGTTTAAAAAATTGAAATGCTTATCTGCTTAGAAAGAACTGTACCCAAGTATCTAACCCCTAAAGAGATACTAAAGAAAATCCTAGTAACAACCCGTCCAGATAATGTCCAGTAACTTGTGGATGTCTTTGCCGATAGAGCTAACTCGTGAGATATTTAGTTATGATGGAACGCATCGCGATGATTATAGGAAGGTGATGCATGAGTTAGAATTACAATATAATAGTGGATTATGGTGGTTATATTCGGTAAAGCTTCCTGCTTATCTTGATAATGAGAGCATTCGTCCGGTTGAGTTTACTGATTGTGATGAGGAGGATGATATTTGTCAATTAGCGATGTATCACCTCACGTTGAATGAGGAACTAGCAGATAGTACGTTTGAGATATATTCGTAGTTAGTAATTAGATAATAGTTAAGAGTAGATATAAATGGATACATCTGTGTTAGGATTTAAGGTGGCATATAAACTGTTGAGTGAATCATCGATAGGAAAAGAGAAGGAGTTATCTCTGGATAATCCTTTTTTTTTATTTAGTGATGAAGATTCGGGAATCGATCATACGATGATGTTAGGGTCATTAGTGAAAGAGGATATATGTTTTTTAGAGAGTATAAATATACCGTTAATATTAAGGAGTGTATATCAGGTGTTGGGTTCTAGTAAAAGAGAATTTAAGTATAAGGATTATACTTTTTTCTCTCTGGACGGAATAAAAAAGGCGTGTGAGTTATATGAAGATGGTGGTCAATATAAATTTTGTGATATAGGTATGCAGTATTATGGGTTGGGGCATGTGAAGGTGTTAACCTTGTGTAGAGAGACTGGGTTATTATTTATTAGAATAGATGGGGGTTCTAATGGTTATGATAGAGATACCAATTATCACAATTTTATGAATTTAGAAAAGATGGAGGAGAATGTATTTACCATGGAAGATTTTATAAATAATAGAGTAGGAGAGATATTTGTGTATTTGGGGTAGGTTGTTCTAAGGCATTACGTTAGTTTATACTCAAGCCAGCCATTTAACCTATTCAGGTCGTCCCTAGATATTTCACCGTCATTCCGGTAGTATTCATATATAATGTTATAAATATTCTCATCATCATTTGCGACTCGGTCAAAATCGGGGCTTGATATATCGTCTACGGTGTTTATCACGCCCTCATTAACTATGCTTTGTGCTATATCTCTTAATATTTGATTGTTTTCCTCATTTTCCAATTGCCTTGCGATCCGTATCTCTTGTATCTGTCTCTCTTGTTCTCGTCGCTGTAACGAGGGACTTCGTCTCCGTCTTGTCCGTTTAGTAGGAGAGTTTTTACGTGATGACTTACTTTTATATGGCTTGGGTTTGCGCGTACGTCTTTTACTTCGGGGCATCTATATATATATAGATGATAAAAATCGGATAGTAATTTATTCAAAAAGGGAATGTGTTAATTGTATTTTATATAATGCATAACTTACTATTATTGGGCCGGTGATGTGCCAAAGTGTATGATTTAGGACGTATTTATTCCAGTTGTTTTCTTTGGCTGCTACCATGGATTGATACACGAAATAGAGGGGGATTAGAGACCCTATTATAACAAACGCGGGGTTTAAATAGAGAGAGGTAATAATAATGGTGGATAATACCATACAGGTTGCTAATAATCTATCTATGCCGTGGAGAATATGTGGGGTAGGTCCACCCCAACCATAATCGGATGCTAATACAAAGGCAGTTTGAATGACCCATAATAATTGGTATATGTTTGAGTATAGATTGTTGGAGTTAATAAAAAAGATGGGCATTAGATATAGTATTCCGGTGTAGCCTGCCCATTTTGATACTTTTTTCCAGGGATGATTGGATTGTGTAAAATCGGTAGTTAATAATCGTATATGTTTTGAGATAATGTCTAACATATAAGATAGAAGAGAGAACATATTAACGTTTATTTTGTATTGCTATATGTTTCGTGTTTTAATTGGTATATAGTAACCATGCTTTGTATTTCAGTTTGATCTGGTTGGTCTAACTGATTAATTTCCATCTTTGCTTTATTTTTGTAGGCTGTTATTTGTTCTTTAAGGATTGCATATTTAATAATGGTTTCGTGTATTAACCAAAAACTATATTTGCGAGCGAGTAGTACCTTTCTCTCGGTAGTATCATCGTGGAATACGCGGGTATTATATTCGTTATGTATTTCTTTAAATAAGGTATCATATTCGGTCATATACTATAGTAGTAATGATATTGTTAATTATATATTGGAGAGATTTGGTGAATATATAGTTAATATATGACTATTAAATGGGTTAATATACGGGATGATACGATGGTTCAAGGTATTGCGTATGTTAAAAAGGGGTTTAAGGCGCAGTTGCATCATCATCCTTTGGCGGAAGATTATTTTTTTGTTTATGGTAGGGGGTTACTATATCATAATGATACCCTAAAGATTATTGGAGCGCCTAAAAAGGTACTGATAGAAGCAAATGATGTGCATGCGATGACTCCTCTTAGTGATTCGGTGGTGTTATTTTACCAGTTTGCGAAGGGTCCGTTTTCTAGTATTAAGTATACATATTTACGGAGTTATCTGTGAGGCAACCTAGTTATATATCTAGTAAAAGCGATTATCTTTCCTTTTGTGAATATGTCGGAGATACACAAATGTATTAAAACTCTATTTGAAATTTTAAGCTGCATAAAATTGTTTCCTATTAGATGAGAATTAACTAATATTCATTGTCCGATTCATAGTCTTCATTGTCCGATTCATAGTCCGATTCATGTTGATAATTGTTTTTATGTAATGTTTTAGAATTAGTATATTTCCCCCCTCTTACATTTTGATAGCCGTGTGTTTTGATACACTTATTTGTTTGTTTTTGTTCGGCGTTATTAGAAAAGTATCCATTACATACCTCTACTATCTCTCCATCTTTTGGTGCGAATTTTTTAGTGACCATGGATCCATTCCCGTTAAAATGTTGATGCATTCGTCTATCTATATTAGTGGTTTTGCCTATGTATTTTTTGTTATTTTCTAAATTTAATTTGTATATGTAGGTAGTTTCATTAATATTATTTCCATTTTGATATCTATCGTTGTACATGGGTGCTCCAGTTTTGGCATATGCAGCAGGGTTATTAATTATAGTTCCTCCTTTAGTATAATATTCTACCATATAGTATATTATTTGGTCTTTTTAACTATTTATTCACGTTTTCTCCTCTGGGCCAACCTAGCAATATCTCCATTACATCCATATACAACAACCCGCCAATCTACCCCTCTCGATAAAACAGAAATCGGTATTAAAACATAAATGGCCTTATACCGCCGTCTTTTGAAATCCTTTTTCCTTATAAGGATTCCCTTTACCAAAAAATTGAAATGCTTTTGAACTTATAAAGGATCTATACCCGTAGGTTACAACAAAGCATAAACGATATAACCTACCCCCCCTTCACACAAAAATCAAGAAAACTACCATGTCTACTGTATCCAAGAATGCATTGAAGTTTGCTGAGCAATTTTCGGAGTTAAAGCCTGGAGGAAGCCGTGATATGCGTGATTCCATTAAAAAGAATATTAGTTTGGTAGAGAGCGCGTTGGGTTCTGGTAGGGCGGTCTTCGGGCGTCTTGGTTGGAACGGTTGGCCTCATATTGTTTCTGGAAGACAGAATAGGACTGTTCATGATAGAGGCCAGCAGCGTTCGTTGGCGCTTCCGAAAGGTCGTGATAAGTTGCATAGTACTTGGTTAGACATTCTGCAGTTTCTTAGGAAATTTGGCGGAAGTTTAAAGTTAGTTGGATGCCCTGAGTATCAGCAGGCGGCGATGCTAGTGATCCTTTATAGAAAGTGGGTAGCTGAGGAAGATAGCAAGCGGATGCTTGTAGGAACCGTCGCACCTGTAGTAGTAGAAACCGTTGTGGAAACGGATGCGGAGAGAGAAGCTCGCGATGCCTTAGAGGAAGCCGCTTTTGAGAAGCAGGTACTAGGCGAAGAGGTAGAAGTTGAGAAAATGGAAATCACCATTGAACTCTCTGATGATGAGGAGTGGGATTAAAAAAAGAAATAAAAAATAGAAAATCAAAAAAGAAATAAAAAATAGAAAATCAAAAACGAAATAAAAAATAGAAAATCAAAAAAGAAATAAAAAGGGTTTTTTCTTTTTATGGTATTATTTTCTCTCTGGTGTAGTAAATATATAGTTCTATAAATAAGATAGGAAGCATGTAAACGACTGCATTGACGTTAAGAAAACACCCGATAAAAAATATAAGTAGGGCGAGATTATTGCGGGTCCAGTTCCATGATAAGTGGTGGTGAATATAGTATGCTCTTAAAAAGAAAAATATGCCGACTAGGAGAGAAGCGTCACGTCCAAATCCACAGATATGGTGGGTTGGTTTATCGGTACTATGGATATTATGTTTTAAATAATTTTTTATCTCTCCGGTGAATAATCCAGAGATCATACCGCGTTCATACATGGCAAATGATTGTGTCGTCTTAAAATATCTTAACATATAGATAACATACAGTCCTTCTACAATAGATAGTATATCAATCATATACTATCTATACAAATAAGTTCATTGGAACGAACTTATATTTTTTCAAATAATGTGTTTATCGATTTAAGTGTGGAGAGATCCTTTACGTAATCATCCAGTCCTGATCCGGTTCTCTCAATCGTTTCATATTTAAGGCTTGCCTTTAATAATTGTGACTTTATTTCCATTAATTCATTCGCTATGCGCCGTAATTTTTGTTTCTTTTGGTCGTCTTCTCTCTGTTTCTTTAAAATATTTATCATTCGATGTTGCTTATCTTCTACCGATTTATATGTTTTCTTATCTCTTGTAGATAACTGCGTAATTCTATTCGCTTGTGATTGGATCCAGGCATCAGAGTAGTTTGCCCTACCATATGAGTTATCTCGTGCAGTTCTTGACATGTTTCCTATTATATATAGATAAGTTTTTAATCAATTTTACGAGAAAAAAGTTCCTTTTTATTTGTTTTTTGTGTTTTTTCCTTTTTATTTGTTTTTGGTGTTTTTTCCTTTTTATTTGTTTTTGGTGTTTATTCCTTTTTATTTGTTTTTGTGTTTAGTCGCTATCCCATGCATCATTTAAGGGTTCTTCATCTTCGCTATCGGAATCACCCCACCTAGTGGTTTTTTTAACACCCCATTCGGTCGGCTTCTTAGGGGCGCTCTTCGCTACAACGGTTTGAGTCGCTTTAGGAGGTACCGTAGGTTTACCGTCCCTAAAATTCGTCCAGATAGTCGCTGTCTCAGCGCTAAGTTCCCTAGTCTTTTGCGAAGGCAAACTAGGTACGGCTTCCTCGCTATCACTATCACTATCACTATCACTATCACTATCCAAACCTGCGAATGGATTTACATTCTTGGGGGGTTGAGTAGGCTTAAACGTGGTACCCTTTTTGAAATGGGGGTTACGTGGTGCTGGTGGCGCGCGATACTGTGACTGTCTAGCGCGCCAGTTCGCCTGGTTTTGGTCGTACCGCCTTTTATTTTCCACTGCGATCCGCTGGTCAGCCTTACGATTTTCCTCGTCAAGCTTCTTCTCCATAGAACTCATCTTGTTCCATTGCTGTTGGGTGGGACGCTGGTAAGTTCGGTTAGCAGCGCGAGGACGAGAAACGGAAGAACTAGAGCTGGACATTATCTGGAAGGTTTGTTACTGGTGTTTTCTTTTGTATCTCTTTTGTGTAAATACTTGCTTGGGTACAGATTCTTTATAGGCTCAAAAGCATTTCAATTTTTTGAAAAGGGAATAGTTAGCCCCAGCTATCATATCCATCCTCATAGTCATTGTATGTAAAATTATAGTTATGTAAATAATGGTGTCGGGTGTTAGCGGGGTCAAGTATTAGTTGGTCATTCACGGTATAATATTCCCCTAGATAATAGGATATCATTTCATGAGGATCATAGTCTGAGTTATAGTAGTCGAGGTTTCCTGGTTGCTCCCAGTCCGCCTTCATATAGTCCAAGAAGTTTTTCATTAGGATGGCGTGCATTATTATCCCACGCTATATCTCCCTTATGTATTTCAATTTTAAAAAATTGAAATGCTTCCCTCCACATAAAGAATTGTACCCTCAAGTATTTAACAAAATGACTACATCAAATCAAAAGCAATCATCAAGTCAAAGACAGAGAAGAGTGAATAGAGAACATAAGAAGAAGAATAAAAATCGTGCTGGATTTTCGCATCTGGATGATGAGAGATATAGTGTAGAGTATAATAGTTCTGATCATTGGGGAGAGATAGAGGAGAGCGTCCCGTATGAGCCGGGTTGTTATGAGTTAGATAAGCATGTGGTGTATAGCGAGTGTCCATATACGCAACTCTATTGGGACTACGGCACAGATTGCGTATATGGAATTGGTACGAAGCCTGCTGGAGTAAGACTGGGATTTGCTCCAGTTTTTAGTCGGAAGAACTCTATTGGGACAACGGTCCAGATTGCGTAGGCAAATAAAAGTTTGCCGGTATATAGATAAGAAGGATAAAGTAGTTAGGTAATATAGTGGTTCGTCGTAGTTAATGAGGAAGATAGAAAGGGGTTCATACCTTTTTTCTTTTGATAAAATTGAAATTTTTTATTGGGTTTAACAATAGTTACCCTAGCACTTATATTTGAAAATGATGAACCCAACATTAAGATTTCAAAACAATAAGTGCTTTTTCCAAGTGTTAAATACGTGTTGTCCGATGGATCTCTCTGCCTATATTCCGATGGAATGTAATAGGGAGCAGTTCCCGGTTTATTTGGAAAAGTATAAGTTAGAAAAGAAAGAGTACCAGTTGAAGGGGGGTGAGTGGTTGATTGAGATGGAATGTGGAGATAATCCGCATGGCGGGGTTCGTGGGGGTTTGTTGGCGGATGAGATGGGGTTGGGTAAGACGATACAACTAATCGGTTGTATGGTATCTAACCCTTTGCCTTGTACCTTAGTAGTGTTGCCGGTGGCGTTGATCGACCAGTGGAAGCAGCAGTTTTTGAAGTATTCTCCGTATGAGCCGGTAATATATCATGCGGAGAAGAAGAAGAGGTATAGCTTGGAGGATTTGCGTGCTGCGTCGGTTATTATTACTAGTTATGGGCATATATGTGAGAGTGAAGGTAAGACGAATGTATTTCATCAGTTGAGTTTTGATAGGGTTGTGTTTGATGAGGCGCATCATATGAGAAATCCGCTTACGAAGAAATTCAAGGGGGCAAAGTTAATTAAGGCGAGGGTGCGTTGGTTGTTGACGGGTACACCTATTCAGAATAGTTTGAGTGATTTTGCGAGTTTATGCACTTTGATGGGATATCCTAAAAACATATGTGCTAATAAAGAGAGTATGAATGAGGTTATTAGGTGTAGTGTTTTGAAGCGGACAAAGTACTCGGTTGGTCTCTCCTTGGTGCCGCCTAAGTTGCATCATGTGGTGGTGCCTTGGGGTTCTGATGAGGAAAAATGGTTAGCCGAGGATATTCATAGGACGTTTACGATACTTAAGGAAAATTTCGGAGAGAGGCAGTCTCATTCTATTTCGGGAGAGTTAACCAGTTCTTCCTTCGCTATGCTTGTGAGAGCGCGCCAGGCGTGTATATCCGCGTCGTTGATGGGAGACTTAGTGAGGCAGTTTATCCGCGAAGGGTATATAGATGATAGTGATTATGATATTGCGGAGGCGATGAAGCACCATAGTAAGATAGATGCGGTATGTCATAAGTTAATAGAGAGAAAGGGTAATGCTCGTAGAAAGTTGGTGTTTTGTCATTACAGAGGAGAAATAGATTTGATTCGTACGCAGCTTACCGAGGCTGGTATGGTGGTTGGGGTGTTTGATGGTCGCACACCCAAGAAGGGTAGAGATGAATTATTAAAGAATATGGAGTTGGAGGTGTTAATCTTGCAGATTGCTACGGGTAGCGAGGGGTTGAACCTCCAGCATTATACGGAGACTTATTTTGTAAGTGCTCATTGGAATCCCGCCTTGGAAGATCAGGCGGTTGCCAGGTGTCATCGTATTGGACAATTAGAGGATGTTGAGGTGTTTAGGTTTGAAATGGCCCCGTTTGGTAAGTCATGTAATATAGAGCAGTATTGTAAAACAGTGCAAGATGATAAGCGGAAGTTGTATGCTGTATTAGATTTAGAATAGAGAGATTAAAATGAGTAGGTAGTTTTTTTGTTGCTAGGGTATAAAAAATGATACCGGTTGATTAATTAGATGCATTCTCTCTTAAATAATTTTCTAGATACTACTCTCGGTTATAATAGTTAGAAAATATACTTCATAAAAAATAATACTTCAGAGAATGCAATCTTAAATAATACTTCATAGAGAATACAATCTTAAATAATACATCAGAGAGAATGCAATCTTAAATAATACTTCATAGAGAATACAATCTTAAATAATACTTCATAGAGAATACAATCTTAAATAATACTTCATAGAGAATACAATCTTAAATAATACATCAGAGAGAATGCAATCTTAAATAATACATCAGAGAGAATGCAATCTTAAATAATACTTCATAGAGAATGCTATCTATCTCTCTCTTAAATAATTTTCTAGATACTACTCTCGGTTATAATAGTTAGAAAATATACTTCATAAAAAATAATACTTCATAGAGAATACAATCTTAAATAATACATCAGAGAGAATACATCAGAGAATGCAATCTATCTCTCTCGATAAAGCAGAAATGGGTAATAAAAATTGAACTAATATTAGGTAATGTAGTTTAACTACGGTATGAATGGAACGATAAATGTGACGATGTCATGTTGTTATCCAGAATGTGATTATGTTTGTTTAGGGGAGCAGGGAGAGCATAGTTATGCGATTATTGCTGCGTCCGTTATTTTAGTAGGTTTATGTTTAGTAGCAACGGGTTGTTTTCAAAAACCACTTGGTCGCTAAGTACTACTATTGAATATGTTACATACTAATGGATATCCTTTTTTTACAAATTGTAACGCGTTAGTTTCTATAAAGAGAGGGAGGTATATTTTTGGAGTAATATATCATGTATCGTTATAGGGTGCAATCTATCTCTCTCTCGATAAAACATAAATGGGTAAAAAAAACTTGGGGGGTGAAGTTCTGGTTTTATGAAATTATGAAATTATGAAATTATGAAGGTTATACTATATAGTGCTTACTCGATGCGCGCCTTCATCTGGAGGGTGTCTAGAGGAGATGGCTGGGGTTGTTTGGGAACGTAAGCTCGTACTTTCCAAAAGTACCGGGATCCTTCTGCGTAGATTTTGTTCTCTTTGCCGGCAATAAGACCCTTACGAATTTGTAGCACGCTTTCAGAGGTAGCCCATTCCTCAAAGTGAACAAACACTACGTTATATTCCGCGCCCGTCTTCCAGTTCTTCTTCAAGATACGTTCTATTTTACTAATTGTACCAAAACCAATCTCGTGTGATAAGGTTTTAGATAGTTGGAAGTCGGTCACGTTGGTATAAATGTAAGGAAGGCAAAGGGTCGGTTCGCTTTTCCCGAGGGGAGTCTCGGTTTGTGTGAGGGGAGTCTCGGTTTGTGTGAGGGGAGTAGACATTGTGATTTGTGTGATTTGTGTGATTTCTTTTATAACAATGGCTGGGGGGTACTATTTATTTATAGGTTGAAAGCATTTCAATTTTTTGGAAGGGGTTATAAAAATTGAAATACTTTCATCTAATAGATATAGTAATGGAGCCCTATACTGAGTTAGTAGGAGGGTGTACGTACTACATACTATGGACATGAGGGGGGTTATTCTACGTTAGGGGGTAACGAGACTATCTATATAGGGGTAAATCCCGTTCATTAGTCCGGTTATACAACAAGAGGTAAAACTCGTTAAGGAAGGCACGCATATAGGCACATTAAATAGGTACATTAAATAGGTTTTTTAATTTACGCATTTATAACATTTAAAATGCCTTTTATATAAAATTGATTTATAATGTTAGTAAGGTTTTAAATAAATAATTATAATGAGGTCTCATGACACAACCCACTGGATTATTAGAGCTAATGATGGGGTAAATTTCATAAACAGCAACTACCCATTTTGGGGAGTAAAAAGAGGTCCTGGTGGAGGTATTAGAACTATCGTAAATAAAATAAAACCAGGTGATATACTATGGTTTTTGACATCAAAACCACATGGTGGTAAATTTATAGGAATGTGTGAATATACACATTATTATGATAAAGAGGATGAACCGCTAATCTCTGTGAATACTTTTTCAAATAAAGACCAAAACTGGAAGGGGGAAGAATATTGGAGCATACAAATACATTATAAAAATTTATATATTATTACAGAAACACAACGGAATCTTAATCTTAAAGCCGTGATTCAATGTGGTGGAACCATATTAGAATATGAAACATTTAAGAAAAAAGGAAAAGAATTACCTGATTTATCCTATCATTATGAGAATTTTAAGAATTATGCTGAACCTAAAATATTTTAATAATCTGCATTGTAACTGTTCAATTGATGTAAAATTGAAATAGTTTAGTAGGGTTATGGTAGGTTAATAATGGACGCACTTATTAAAGTCAAATGTGGGGTGTTTTTAGAGAAGGTAGAGAAGGACTTTTATCATAAAACTAAGCAGTTGCAGAGAGATATAATTAATGCTACCTCTAAAAAATATGGTTTTGACGTTGTTAATGCGTATAAAGATTATGGTTTATTGGAGGAGGAGGAGGTATTGGAGGAGGATACGTATGGGGAGGTGGAGCAGGAGTTAAGCGCGCCGGTTAATAAGGTTAAACCTAAAAGGTGTAAGACTGCGCGAGCGTTCTTTATAGAGGCTAATAGAGCGGCGGTTAAGAAAGAATTTCCTGAAGAGGTTACTAATAGGTTAGGTGATATGTGGAAAAAGATAAAGGATGGACCTGAAGCTAAACCCTATAAGGATTTGAATAAAAAAGATAAGTTAAGGTATGATGCGGAGCAGTTGAGTTATATGTCATGAGGATGTTTTATGCGATACATATATTAATACTTTTTTATTGGTACCTTATCCTTTTTACAAAAATTGAAACGCTTTAGCCAGTAGTAAAGAGAAGTACCCCCCAGTTTGCTATATCATGTCAACTATTAAAGAGATTATTAACACACACACAAGTGAGATGGTAGTTCGTACTGAGTTGGAGATGAATAGGCATCTTTTGGAAATCAAGGAGAAGTTAATCCGTGATCTTGCGGAGAAGTATGAATTTGATGTAGAGGAGGCTCTGGAGCATTTCGCTGAGCAGGAGGTTGGACATCCAGTTCATGAGGATAAACCGGTAACTAAAACTAAAACTAAAACTAAAAAGGCTAAAAAGGTTAAAGATCCCAATGAGCCTAAAAGACCGACTACTGCCTACTTCTACTTTATGAAAGAGAAGAGGGCGGAGGTATCTGAAGAGGCCAAGACCTATGCTGCTGAGCACGAGGCTCTTGCTAGCGACGCGGCTAAAGCATATGAAGAGATTGCTGACGATGCCTCTGAAGAGGAACTTGCTGATGCCTTGCTACACCAAAATAATACTAAACTTGAGTTTGATCAGGCGGCGCAGATGACGAAGACTACCGAAATCACCAAAAAATTGGGCGCTATGTGGCAACTTATTAAAAACGGACCTGACGCTAAACCATATGATGATATGAATTCTGCCGATAAAATTCGCTACGAATCCGAAAAACTCCTTTACTCTTCTCCTTCCTCTCCTACCTCTGATTAAACTATTATCTTTTAATTACTCCTTTTACTATTTATCTTTACTTTTTTATTATCATATGCCTCTTTTTATCATACTTTCCTACTAACCTTCCTAAATTATCATATAAATCATTCGTATATATACATTTATTATATACCTCTCCTTCTATCCTCTCCTCCTGCACCACCAAATCTATCTCTTCTATTAAATCTACCGTTGACTCTTTTATTTCTTTTATCGTGTAACGAATATAAAGAATCTATATATACATATATATATATATATGGAACCTATACCGTTATATTTAAAGTACAATATGTATGCGTATTATACCTCGAAAAATCATATTATTTTTGATGAAAATCTTAGTTATCTATTACAACACCATATAGTTCCCCTAAAAATAACTAATACCCATACTCGTTTTTTTTATAGTTAAGCAGGTGAATGTAATAACGCATCGTGTAAATGGGTTAGAGATGAACCGATTAGAAGAAAACTACGTAAAAGGGCAAATTTTTACAATAAATTCGTTAATAACATAATTATATAATTTATGAAGTATGCAATGGATATACATAAATTATATGAACCTTTAGAATACAATATAAATAGCGGAGGAAAAGATATACGGAGATTAACTATATTATACATTCAAACCCTATTACATAATAAAAACAACCCTCTAACCGATATTATTATTGATGATATTAATATTGCACATAATACAAGTTTAATTATAGATGATATTCATGACTCCTCTATAAAACGTCGAGGACAGTTATGTGCTTACCTCCTATTTGGCAAACCTCTTACCTTAAACGCTGGATATTTAAAATGCTTATCATTACTTAATAACATAGATAAAAAGTATCCTAAATTGATAGCAGATTATGTAAAGGACCTTTATATAGACTCTTTTTATAAAGGACATATAGGACAAGGATTAGACATTTATTGGGCTACCAATAAATATACGCCTACCATTTCCGAATATTTACTAATGATTGATAATAAGACGGGGATTATTTTTAATACTATAGCAAAACTATGTGTTAGTTCATTAAAGTTAGTTGATAAAACGACCGAGAAGAAAAACGATTTGCTTCTTTTAATGTTATATATCGGACGATTTTTTCAAATACGTGATGACTATATTAATTTAACCTGTCCAGAATATTGGAAACTAAAAGGGTTTTGTGAAGACCTAGATCATAACAATGTATCCTATGTATTATGTTTATATAAACAAATTATTAATAAGCCCCTAAATACTAAAACCAAGCTAAAAACGTACCGGATTTTATATAAATCCAACATATTCACCATGGCCTATTATATTTTGAATACTTACAAAGATAAAATTATAGCGATAGAAAAACGAATAACAGGGGAACCTATTATTAGTAGTTATTTAACGGAGTTCTTTTCAAAACTGTATATAACAAAGGCTTTATCCCCCAAACGGATATTAAAATATATTGACTAATAGTAATATGTCTACTACTGAATATATATTTACGGGGGGGGCGTATATTTTGCAAGGAGGATATAATATGATGTATTATATTGGTAAATTATTTACTCGACCCTCAGAGGAAGAATTAGTAAAAAAAGGCTTGGCACATTTATATCAAGTTAGAAATACCGTTACTTTACGAGAAAAACACCTACGCGAACAAGTTCAACATTATACTTCAAAAGCAGTAGGATTTAGTACGGATAATATGAACCGAGAAGCGAAAGTAATGATTAAATTATATATGCTATATGATGCTCAAGTTAATTATTGCCAAACAACCATGACAGCAATTGAATCCCATATTATATCCCTCGAAAGTATTTCTCTCAATAAACAGGTTTGTTGGGCATTAAAAGAGAGCAACTTTATTAATGGATTTGAAGCCATTGAAGAAGAGATTATAGAAACCGCCGTAGAAAAATTAGATGACCGAAATCAAAGTGCCGGAGACTTTTTAAGAACCTTAGAAGAGATCCCATCCATCACTATAGATGAGTCCGATATAGAGAGAGAACTCAAAAAATTAAAAATAGATACACCTGATCCTAATATAGTATCCACTATCACTTATGATAATTTGCTTATGCAATTGCCTATCGTACCTACCAATCCAGTAATTGTTACTAGTAAGGATACGTGTATCAACAATAATAGTAGCAAACAATTAATTCAAGAACCAGCATAACCATTAGATACTATTTATTGCTAGATCTATTATTTTCTCTCCGCCCACCGACGCAGCAGTTACTACTAAAGACGCGATTGATGCTGACCGATTTCTTGCCGCAACAGGTATTCCCCAACACCTTGATTTAGTTGATTTAGATATATGTTGAAGAAGTTCTTCTTCTTTCGTCAAGATATCTATTTTAGGCTCTGGTATGGCATGTATTTTATATAAAATATTACTCATTTTCATGGCGCGAATCATTCTAGTTACCCCTATGCTCCCTCCACACCTAACTATCATATCATGTTCTAAAAACTGATCTATCTCTTTAACCACCCGCGCTTTTGTAAAATTAGAAAATAACTGATTCGCATAACGTCCATCCTCTATAGTGTAAAATTGCTTTCTAATCTCATCATTATCGATACTTCTCTCTGCTGAGGTGATTGTTTCTATTCCGTGCAAAATAACGCCTACCTTATTAACCGTTTCACCGTTATGTTTCACATTCCAATAGGGAACTATTTTAGTTGGATAGTTTTTCAAAAAGACTACCGGAGTATCCTCATTACATAAATCCTCTGTGTGTTTATAGTCCAACTTTTTTACTCCATAGGCTTCTGTTAATTCAGTATACTCCCTCTGTAGGTAGAATTCCTTTAATCCAAATCCTAAGTATTCCAATAATTCTTCTTCTAAGGTAATTAAATCATTTACCTCTCCGCGCATTTCATATTCAAATAACGGAAATATCTTATCCTCGCGACCTTCTACCAAGTCAGACTTATTCCTATAACTAGTATTTAAACAAAATACACCGGGTACATCTGGATTTAACAATAACTCTTTTTCTAACCATAGTTGACCACTCTGTGGTAAAGGCCACACTTCGCCGTCATAATTATAGGTAAATATAGCATTAGGGTCTTTACTCGCGGCCAAAATACTTAATCTACCTTGAGTATACACTTCATACCATCCTTTAGATTCAAAGAAATCACGCAGTTGTTTTATAACCATACTATAATAACGCATATCAATATAAGATAAATCCATCATACTACTCTCCATCCTTCTACTCTCCATCCTAACTTACCATATTAAGATGACTTTATATATAAAATAAAAAACTACATACTCTAGTTTATATGGTACTGAACTATATCTTCATAATGAAAGATATACCCCTTCATGAAAAAATATAAACTTCATAAAAATATTCACCGCCCAACGCCCAGTGCACCACCACTACCACCCGCTAAAAAGCCAACCCCCCGTTTCATCCGCAACTATAAATATTAAACCAGACAATCCGTTCTCTCGTGCTTTTGACTGGTAAATTAGAGAGTTAATCCCATCGCTTGTAATACCATCTCTTCCTTATCCAACCAACTACCATTCGAGAACAAACTAGGATTTATATTAAGGTCTTGTAGGTATTTGACTCTGTTAAACCCACTGATAGTGATGGGGGGAAATAAAAACCTTAGACTAGAACCTGCGTCTTGTTCTAATTTATAATATTCTTCGGGGGTCACGTTTGACTTCTTCCTTCCATTCTTCGCACAATTATTAAGACGGTCATTATGTTCTTTGGCTAGAGTGATATATTTTTCCATATTGGGCAGGTACTCTTATTATATAAGCAAAAAGCATTTCAATTTTGTGGTAAGATTAGGAGCGCTAATAATATTATATGCCTATACAAGTTAAAATTAGTAAGTCCAAAAATCCTAAAAAAAATTCATGGTTTATTGTATGTTTTGAAATACCTTTCTAGGTTTTATATTCTTTATATAAAAGTATATAAAACTATGTGTCATACGCAACCAGATTCATCTCACCTGAATGATGGATTCCTACCTCGGGTTGAGTTTCCGGCTTCTCTTCTATACCTAAATGTATCTGCACCGTCTCAATGGATATATTTATACATGCCTGAAATTGTAAATCGTCTTCATAGGTACGTTTTAACTTATTAATTCCTTCTATCGCATGCTGTGTTTCTAATATAATACGTTCCGACAATACCTCGTTTTTCCTCATTACTGCCGCATTATATTTTTCAATTACTACTTGAAATAAACTCTGAATAAACATAATGTTATTACCCCGGGATTCGCTGTTATATAACCGGCTTAATCCTCTTAACAATGCCGGCTTTTGGATTCTAACCTGTGGTTTTATTGCGTTATTCGTAGATATTCTATCGTTCTCTCTTATACTACCCAAAATTCTTAATTCCGTTAGCATATCTTGGTCCGAGGTGCTAGTACTATTTATCATCTACTAATACTATCCTCGTATATTTATTATATTATTATTATACTTTTTTACCTCTGGTCTTTTTTACTACCTTCCAACCTTCATCGGATTGGAATTTATCCGCCTCTTTATTATTCAAACTTTTCGTCTCACACATTAATGGTCCATCATATACTCCCCTAACATTCGATGCCTGATAATTATGACCCTTATTAGCCACGGTATCTTTATTAAACCACACATACTCTCCTTGTACTAAATAGTTATATTGCTCCGTAGTTGTCTGAATTGCTGTATGATGCACAAATACATCATCTCCATCTTCCTTATCTGAAACAACGGTTAAAAACCCATAGCCCGCCTTATTATTAAACCACTTTACTCTGCCACAAACACGCAGATTATTAGTTTGAGTGTGTTCAGTAGATGTTGCCATTATATTACTATATTAGGGGCAACCCTTTAAGTTTAGGTTGGTTATATATTTCGTTGATTAGTGTATGTTGTAATTTTTTATAAGGAGGCGGTTCTTTATATTCTAGATAATTTACGATAGTTAAAAACTCTCTAATTTTATCTGGTAGTTCATATGCGGTATTTTTTTGCAGTATAGCTTGTTTATATATAATGATTGTCTTATCATTCACTAGTTGTTTCCATGGTAGGTCGCCTAATAACATATGAACAAAAATATAACCCACGCTTATTAAATCGTCTCTGCGGCTAGGCGTCATACCTTCATGGACGTTTGGGCTAATATATTCAATCGTGCCGACTATATTATTTGTATTTATGGTTTTTGTTATATGCTCATTGTTTCTTAAATATGATTTAGACAATCCATAATCGATAAGATATATGGTATCTTTATCCTTTAATCCCAACATAAAATTCTCTAATTTTATGTCTCTATGCAATATGCCCCTTTTATGTATATGTTCTAATATAGTTATTATTTGAGTTGCGATAGGAACTAATGTTTTATAATCATATAATCCTTTCTCTCTAAGTTCCTCTTTTAAACTCGGTCCTAATAAATCAAATACCGCATAATTATATTTTAAGTCTGATCCATACCATCGTAACTTATATACCCCTTTTATATTTGCCAAATGATTGCATATCTTTATTTCATTCTTTAAAGAGGATGCTGACCTGTCCACGCTCTTTATTGCTACATACTCATCGGTACGCAGGTTCTTTCCTTTATATACCTTTCCAAACGTTCCCTCTCCTAATATTTTTATTAATTTATATTTTTTTTCAAACATATAATATACCGTCCGATATATATTAAATATATATTCACCATTAATATTAATGGTCCTCGTCTCTTGTAATAAAGTACCTGACTCTTATAATACGGAATATGAGACGGCATGCGCGTTTGAATTGAGTGTTTGGCAACGATGGGCGTTATGGAGTATTAGTAACAATAATCATACTCTTATTTGTGCTCCTACCGGCTCAGGCAAAACGCTCCCAGCCGAATTCGCCATTGAACATTTTATTAAATTAGGTAAGAAAATTATCTATACTTCTCCTATTAAAGCCCTATCTAATCAAAAACGCCATGATTTTTCCAAGAAATTTCCCCAATTTTCATTTGGGTTATTAACCGGAGATATCAAAGATAATATAGACGCGGACGTGCTAATTATGACTACGGAGATTCTCAAGAATAATCTCTCTAATAAGGGCACGAATGCTACTTTGGATTTTAAGTTAAATATTCAAGAAGACGTTGGTATTATTATTTATGATGAGGCGCATTATTTTAACGATACGGATAGAGGACACGTATGGGAAGAGTGTTTTATGTTACAACCGAAACATATTCCTATGCTTCTCATGTCGGCTACATTGCATAATCCGGAGGAATTTGCTAATTGGTTGGAATCTATTAGTCAAAAAACGGTAGTATTAGCTCACACTCCTATTCGTCATGTGCCGTTATTCCACTATTTATGGTTTGCTACCCATCCTTCTGCTCATAAAAATATTCGGGATCTGGACCTAGTAAATAATATCAATCAATATACTAATAAATTATTGCGTATTCAAGACGACACTTATCACGAGAAGAATTATTACAAGATTCATCATATTAAGCGCGACCTTCAAAGATATGATGTACGGGTGAAGCGTAATTATATATTGAATTCCCTTATTCAATATTTAACGAAAGAAAAGTTGCTTCCGGCTATTTGTTTTGTATATTCGAGGAACAAAGTAGAGCTAATGGCTAGAGAGATTCAAACATGTCTTCATACGGATGACAAAAAAATCAATCTAGCAGCACAAGTGTGTCAGAAAATACTCATGAAAGTACCGAACTACAAGGAATATATCCATTTGCCTGAATATACGCAATTGGTGCGCCTATTAGAAAAGGGAGTTGCCTTTCATCATTCTGGTATGCTGCCTATTTTGAGAGAAATGGTAGAGTTAATGTTTTCTAAAGGATATGTTATGTTGCTATTTGCCACGGAAACTTTTGCACTCGGATTAAATATGCCTACTAAAACGGTCATCTTTACCCAATTATCTAAATTTGATGGCACTCAGTTCCGATCCTTATATGGGCATGAATATAATCAACAGGCGGGTAGAGCAGGTAGACGAGGATTTGATGAGAAGGGAGTTATTATTCATTTAGCGAATTTATTTGAGTTGCCTACCTCTGCCGAATATAGAGAGATGTTGGCGGGGAAACCTCAACAATTATCGTCTAAATTCAAAATATCGTACGGATTAGTATTAGAGCAAAATATCACCAATATAGAAACCTATTCCAATAATAGTATGATTACGAGGGTAGTAGGTAAAGAGGTGAACTATTATAATAAAGAAATAGAGAGACTTACAAAAGATATTTCGGTCCAACACGAGACCCTATCGCATTTATTTACTCCGATAGAGGTATTAGAATCGTATCATGAATTAAAGGAACGGGACCAACTGGTGTCTAACAAAGAGAGAAAGGCTCATCTAAAGAAGGCGCGTGAGATCGAGCATACCTATAAGCATTTAGTTCAAGATTATGAATATTATACCACGCATGAGGATATGTGCGTGGCGTTAAATAGGGTTCGTATTCAAAAAGAGCATAGTGAAGATTATATTGGTTGGAATATTAAGCAGGTGCAGGGTATATTACACGAGGTAGGGTTTTTGGATGAGGCGTTTCAATGTACGGAAAAGGGAGAGATTGCGACGTATTTTAAGGAAGCACCTGCCTTGGCATTGACGGATTTGCTATTGGAGACTAATTATTTTGAAAAGATGGATACGAATCAGATTGTTGGATTATTAAGTATATTTGCTAATATTAGGGTAAGCGACGCATATAAGCAATGGTTTGTGCCAGAAGAAGATGTATATCTGAAATATGTCATTGAGTATGTGGCTGATCGTATACAAACATATGAAGCACTTGAGATAAAAAATGAATTATATTTTACTAGTACGGAAACCCAGAATGATATTGTTTCCTATGTAATACAATGGTGTGATGGTACCGATGAAACGGGGTGTAAAAAGATTTTGGAAACCATGACGTATAATACGGGAATCTTTATTGGGGATTTTGTCAAGGCATTACTAAAGATAAATAATATTGCAACGGAATTGGAGAGTATATGTTTGGAAAAGAATCAGGTGGCATTATTGGAGAAAGTGAGAGAGATTCCGGTGAAAACACTCAAGTTTGTGGCTACGAATCAATCGTTGTATGTTTAAGATTTTATTTTGGACATTGGGTATGATGTAAATGGATAAGTCGGCGTAACAGATATCATATTGGTTTCGCATCTGGACCCATTAATACTGAGGCACAATCCTGACTCCCAACCACAATCGTCTAATTTTTATCGCAACAATTAATTACCGCGCGGCGCCTAATAGCTCTTCGCGCCGCGGCATTTCGATACCCTACTACATTAGTTGTATTAGTAGGATTTGCATTAACATACTGCATTGACATTCTATGTCTTGGTTTGGGAACGATAAAAGGAGCCGGCGCAGGCACAGGAACAGGAGCAGGAGCAGGAGCCGGCGCAGGCACAGGAACAGGAGCCGGCGCAGGCACAGGAACAGGAGCAGGAGCAGGAGCCGGCGCAGGCACAGGAACAGGAGCAGGAGCAGGAGCAGGAGCAGGAGCAGGAGCAGTAGGACGA
>Ga0233412_10000275_pt1 | contig 30734 bp, 27 predicted proteins | sample Na_anoxic_4_MG_FD_180667 | JGI IMG/M metagenome (GOLD analysis project Ga0233412, IMG submission 180667) | Seawater microbial communities from Saanich Inlet, British Columbia, Canada - Na_anoxic_4_MG | ecosystem: Environmental > Aquatic > Marine > Inlet | place: Canada: British Columbia... | reverse complement strand
ATCCAATATGGAAAACATCTTGTTTCTGGCAGTATCCCGCTCCTTACATTCCACACCAAGTATGATTACAATTCCGTCATCGTGGAAAAACGCCTCACCTGAATCACTTCGACTTAGGATGTCTTTAGACATATTGAATATTGCGAATTTCTTTAGCTCAATATCTTTACGGGCATTGGCATCAGCTATACTTTCAGAATCAATCTTCAATATGGCCGCTGCATACCAAGATCCTTGTATATTTATACTTAACTCATTGAATTTCTCATAAATACTGCCTGTGCCTGTTTTACCAAGTATCATTGAAACCAGGTAATTCTCCCTTAAGACCGGAATGCTCTCCATATAGTGAGTACGAAGTTTTTCAATGTCTTTCTTTTCATTGATTTCAGAAACCAAACGATCTTTTAATTTTATAAGCAATTCATTAATATCCTTTGGAAGAACGGGTTTTAGAATATAGTCGGAAACACCATACTTTATTGCGGTCTGGGCAAATTTAAAATCATCAAATCCCGTCAGTATTACAACCTTGACTGTGGGATAATTCTCCTTAATCTCAGCTGTCAGTTCCAGACCGTCCATGAAAGGCATATTTATATCCGTAAGAACTATATCGGGAATTGATTCATCAAAAAAATTCAGGGCTTCGCGGCCGTTTTCCGCCTCTCCGATGACTTCAAAATCATACTGAGCCCAATTAATCCTGTCCCTTATCCCTTGCCTTACTTCTTCTTCATCGTCAACTAAAAGAACCTTAAACATTTTTCCTCCGGTAAATAAATAAATTAATTTTATATTTCGCCGTCTTACTATCAGTTTACTTCTATTAAGCAGAATTGACAAGAAACTGCTGTTGCCACGGAACACTTATTTACATACTCCGGGCGTTTCAAGCTATATGTTATAATGAGGGAAAATTATTAATTGAGGGGTCCTGATGTTCAATACACATCTTTCATATAAACTGACGGTCAAAGCCTGTTACATAGGGCTTTTTGTACAAGCCACTGTTGTAAACCTGACTCCCATTCTATTTATTCCGCTGCGCAGCCAGTTCGACATTAGTTTCGGTAAATTAGGATTATTGGTTTTCATAAATTTCATTACCCAGGTCCTAAGCGATATAGCATTCAGCCATGCCGTTGACAAGCATGGATACAGGCCATATCTAGTCGGTGCCCATATGGCGATAATTACAGGTTTTGCTTTGTTTGCACTATCGCCTTTATTCTTCTCCGATCCCTATATCGGTTTTGTTATCGGAACTATAATTTTTTCAGCGGGCGGCGGGCTGCTTGAGATACTCCTTAGCCCTGTTGTCAATGCCATACCTTCAAAATCTAAATCTTCTTCTATGTCTCTTTTGCATTCATTTTATGCATGGGGACAGATGGCGGTGGTTATAATAACCACCCTTTTCCTATTAGCATTTGGAAGGCAATCCTGGCCGATCATAATGCTTGTGTGGATGTTGCCTCCGATTATAAATGTTTTCTTATTCTCAATCACACCCTTTGCACCAACTATACCAGATGAGCACCGGGAAGGTTTCCGTCTGCATTTCAGAAATAAATTTTTTGTAGTTGCTGTCTTGGCCATTGCTTTCGGAGGTGCATCTGAAATAATTATGAATCAATGGGCGTCTGCTTTTATGGAAGAAGTTATGTTCATACCAAAGGCTTTGGGAGACATTAGCGGGATGGCTATGTTTGCTTTAATGCTTGGGCTGGGGCGTCTGCTTCACGGCAGATACGGCCATAAACTTGATCTTAATAAAATTATGATATGGGGAAGCCTAATTGCCATTGCATGCTATATTACAGTCGCACTATCGGGCCTTGATATACTCTCATTGGCCGCATGCGGAATATGCGGGATGGCAGTAAGCCTGATGTGGCCCGGAACTTTGGTACTCACTTCTGAAAGATTCCCTATGGCGGGGACATGGTTATTCGCTTTTCTTGCTGCCGGCGGTGATATCGGAGCATCAATCGGGCCATGGCTGGTGGGGATTGTATCGGACAATGCTGCCAAATTGGATTTTCTTGCACAACTTGGGAAAAATTTGGGAATTAGCGATGTTCAGCTTGGGATGCGGACCGGCATCCTTATCGGGGCTCTATTCCCATTCGGAGCCTTCCTGTGTCTGCAGTATATGCGAAGACATATAAAAAAATCTGAAAATTAACCAATAAAAGAACAAATTGTACTTGATGCAATTTGTTCCTGACTGTAAATTAACCCGTGCCACTTATATAGTGAGTTATTTAAACGGGACATTGGCATCACGGCGGATATTAATTTCTTCTATGACTGCATTTCCGCGGCGGGTGAGCAAGAACCATACTGTGTCTGCTATTTCCTCAGGTTTAATAAGAACAGACGCATCTAAATCAGGCCTTGTCCCAAGGATCATTTCAGTAGCAACTCCCCCCGGGGCTATCGTGTGTACCCGGATTCCATATTGCTGAACTTCCTTTGCCAAGGCTTTTGTAAAACCCATAAGGGCATGTTTTGACGCAGAATAGGCCGCTTGGTTTTCATAGCTTTTAATCCCGACTACAGATGAGATGTTTATTATTGAGGCACTGTCAGACTCTTTAAGGTATTTAATGCTTTCCTTGCAAACAAGGAAAGGTGCACGTGCATTCAGTTTCATCAACTCATCCCAATCAGCGGCATCTGTTTGTTCAATGGATTTTGAAAATGCTTTGCCTGCGTTATTAATGACAATATCGATTCCGTTCATGAGATGGGCTGCCTTTTTTACTATTTCCGCGGGGTCTCTTTTCTTAAGTAGGTTTCCTGCTATAAAATATGTCCTGGTTTCGTCAAATTCCAACTCTACATGTGAAAAACTATCCCGGCTGCTGGCGCATAAACTTAAGACAGCTCCCTCTTTAGCCAGTTTTCTTGCAATCGCAAGGCCTATTCCCCTGCTTGCACCTGTTACCAATACTTTTCTGCCTTTTAAATCAACCATTTTATACCTTCTTTAAATCAAGCGTTGCAACAACATTCGCGCCGCACTTGGCCGGATCCTTTATTATTATCTGTCCTTCTTTAACCGGCGCTTTCACTTCAGCTTTATAAATTTCTTCCATTACGTCAAAAATCAAATGCCGCCTGATAGCTTTGTTTGTTTTAACCGGGACTACCGGCAGTTCACCGTCAATCACCTTGACTGTCGATGTAACGATCCTGACCGGTTTCGTTATTTCATCAACCGCATAATCTTTTCCCTTGCTGCAGTTGTTACCGGTTACATTAAGAACTTTCGTCCCTTCATATTCAACCATCATCCTGCAGCCCTTCGGACAGCGGATGCATACCATTTCCCTTTTCATTTCACCTTTGCCTCAATTGTCATTTTCCTGCCTTTGATATCTTCTGTAGATATCCTGACATATTCCATTTCCGCCGGTGCAAGTTTCTTGAATTTCTTGCTGTAAATCGGTTTCCCTTTGCAAACGGCATTCAATTTCCCTGATTTCATTATTGCCGTCGAACGGAAATATATTTTAATTTTTTCTTCTTTTGCCGTGATGTCTATGAACTGCGGCACCGTATAGCGAATACCGCTGCCGGCGATAATTTCAACTCTTTTTTTCGACTTTTTAGTTTTTCCCTTGATTCTTTTTACTGCTGATGCGGCCGCCCTTTCAGCCTCAAGGGCCACATAATCTACTAAATCATGAACATGAAGCACATTTCCACATGCAAATACGCCTTTTACGTTTGTTTCAAGATTCTGATTTACCCTTGCGCCGCCTGTGACAGGATCCAGTATTACCCCGGCTTCCTCAGCTAATTCATTCTCAGGAATTAATCCGACTGACAAGAGCAATGTGTCGCACTTTATAAGTTTTTCTGTTTCTTTTATCGGTTTATAATTATCATCAACCTGGGCGATTGTCACACCTTCAAGCCGTCTTTTCCCATGTATTGCCGTCACCGTCGTTGACAGGTGCAGGGGTATGTTGAAATCTTCCAGGCATTGTACTATATTCCTTGTCAGTCCGCCCGGATGAGGCATTATTTCGCAGACAGCCTTAACCTTCATTCCTTCAAGGGTCATCCTGCGCGCCATTATCAGCCCGATATCGCCTGACCCCAGAATAAGCGCTGTTTTTCCCGGTTTCATACCCTCAATGTTAACAAACCTCTGTGCAGTTCCCGCTGAAAAAATACCGCTTGGATTTGTTCCGGGAATCCTAAGCGCACCCCTGGGACGTTCCCTGCATCCCATACCCAGAATAACACAGTCGGCTTCATACACCACAAGGCCGTCCTCCGGATTAACAGTTGTTATTCGTTTATTTGCATCCATGGATATGACCATAGTATTCAGTTTATATTCAATATTAAGTTCATTTACTTTCCTGATGTATCTAAGTGCAAATTCAGGACCTGTAAGTTCTTCTTTAAAAACATGGAGTCCGAATCCATTGTGGATGCATTGCTTGAGAATCCCGCCAAGTTGATTATCACGTTCCAAAAGAAGAACATCGTCTATTCCGGATTTCTTAGCTTTGACGGCAGCTGCCAGGCCTGCGGGTCCGGCACCGATAATTATAATGCTTCTTCTTATAATCATGGCCGGTTCCTTTCTTTAAGTATGTTTGAACCCCTGTCGCCTTTTAAAACATCCTCTTTTTCAATCCCCAGTTCCTTTGAAAGTATTCCTACAACCGTCGGAAGGCAGAAACCACCCTGGCAGCGTCCCATGCCAGCCCTTGTCCTGCGCTTGACGCCGTCAACTGTCCTGGCACCTGCAGGCCGCCTGATGCTATCCAGAACTTCTGCTTCCGTAACATTTTCACACCTGCAGATCATTTTCCCGTAAGCAGGGTCTTTATTGATAATCCGTTCTTTTTCACCAAGTTCCATATCTCTGAAAAATTCATGGTTATCAAGGCCGGGTTTATAATCATCTTTTTTTGTCAGTCCGCCGAGGCTGTCACTGACGATACCAGAAACATAATCAGCTATAGCCGGGGCTGATGATAGTCCGGGTGATTCTATTCCGGCTACATTGAAAAATCCGGGAACAATAAGGCTTTCACCTATTATGAAATCTCCCGTATCAGGGGTTGCCCGAAGCCCCGCAAAAGATGTTATGACTTTCTTTAGATTTAATTTACTGCATGATTTCAAGGCTGTTTGATATACATATTCAAGACTGGATGCGTGGGTTGAGCTATCTTCTTTTGATTCGGCTATGTTAGCATCCGGACCAATCAGAAGATTCCCGTCAACCGTTTTCATAACCAGTACACCCTTTCCCTTTTCTGAAGGCGGTTGGAATATCACCCTTTCTACGATTTTGCCTTCGGAACGGTCGAACAAAAGATATTCGCCTTTCCTGGGAGTAAGTTTAAAGAAGCCGTCCCCCGCCATTGCAGAAATTTCATCGGCATATATCCCTGAACAGTTAATAATAACGGCTGTATGAATAGCGCCGTTATTTGTTTCAAGAGTATAATTACCCTTGCCTCCGGAAATTCCGGTAACTTTTGTCTCCCTCAGGAATTCCACTTCATTGACAACGGCATTTTCAACAGCGGCTATATTTAGTTTATATGGTGAAACAACACCTGCGGTCGGCGCGTACAGTGCAGCAGTTACTTCAACACTTAAATTGGGTTCCATTTCCCGTGCTTTGTCGCCATTTATTATTTCAAGGCCTTCAATACCTCCCGAAATCCCATTTTCATAAAGTATCTGAAGCTGTATCTCGTCATCCTTATTGAATGCAAGCACAAGCGAACCTGTGTTTTTATAGGGCACTTTAAGAAGCCTGCAGGTTTTAGCCATCATTGCGCTACCTAAAATATTGAATTTCGATTTTAGGGAACCGGGTTTTGCATCATATCCGGCATGAACAATTCCTGAATTAGCACCACTGGCACCCATTGCTGAATCTATATGGCTGTCGATGATACATATCCTTGCGTTGTACGCTGACATGCTTCTGGCTACCATCCCACCGACTACACCGGCGCCGATAATTGCAATATCGTATTTTTCTGGCATTTTATTCTAAGCCTTTCTAGCTGTTGTATCAATAATAGTATACCCCTTACAAAAAACCAATACCCCCGAAAACAAGGGCTATAAGGAAAGGCAGGCCGACAAGAGCGCCGAACATTATGAGAAGATATCTCGGCGTAAGGGATCCTTTTTTCAGAAAATTATAAAAGATGAACAGAAATACGGCGTTGAGCACCGCGGCAATATAATTGTATGCCTTAGAACTATTGATAAAAATACAATTGCCTGATGCAAAAATGCAAACCATGTTTATGGCATATAATGCAACACATATATAGAATACGATTTTCCACATTTTTTTCTTATCAATAGTCATTGTTCTGTCACATCATCCTTTGTAAAATTCAAAGTCCCTAATATTACCCTTCTCTATATCAAACGCAATTTCGCCTGAATATGTTCCAATCACCTTTAACCCATTCGTTGCTTTTCCACTTCTATTACTAAGGTAATTCTATTTCACCTTTTGATATTTTTTCAAGTGTGATCGGATAAAGCCTGTGTTCCTGCACCAAAACTTTCTCAGACAGGGTTTCCGGTGATTCATTTTCAGCAACAGGTATGACTACCTGGCTTAATATCCCGCCTTCGTCATAATTTTCATTCACAAGATGCACTGTTGCACCTGATTCCATGTCGCCTGACTTAATTACAGCTTCATGAACATTCATACCATACATTCCCTTGCCTCCATGTTTAGGGAGCAACGCCGGATGGATGTTCAATATCCTGTTTTTATACTCTTTCAGCACAATCGGACCTAGTTTTTTCATGTATCCTGCGAGAGCTACTAAGTTAACTTTATGCTTTTTAAGAACCAGCAGCACAGCATCATCAAGGTCGTTATTACTGGGATAGTTTTTCCCACTGAGATGATATACGGGTATTCCGGCTGTTTCTGCTTTCTCAACAGCACCGGCATTGGAATTATTGCAGATTACAACGCATACATCCCCATTGATTTTATCTTTTGCACAGGCATCAATAATGGCCTTCATATTACTTCCTCCGTGGGAGGCCAGGATTCCAATCCGTAATTTCATCGTCACTCCTTAAAGCATCGGTATCGAGGATCTGCATTCCTCAACCTGTTCTACTGTAGCCATGGAAGGTATCCCACCTTTAACGGTTGCAGCCGTTGATCCGGCAGCGTTGGCAAAATCAGCTATGTCATATACATCAGCTTTACTTAGTTTATCAAGGCTTGTGCCATATTTCGCAATTTTATAAAGCACCGCGCCTATGAACGCATCTCCGGAGCCTGTCGTATCTATTACATTCGTTGCATATGTCCTTAGGCTTTCACTCCCGCTCTTATGCCTAAAGTAACAGCCCTCTGGTCCAAGAGTTGAAAAAATCAACGGTATGCCTTTTTCAAACATCATTTCCGTAGCCTTTTCCACATCTTTTTCACCTGTTATAAATTCCAGTTCTTCGCCCGAGATTTTAAGCACATCGGTATAACTAAGCATTGACGAAATAACTTCCTTAGCCTCAGTAAGGTTGTCCCACAGAAGTTCGCGCAGATTTGGATCAAATGATATCAGCTTGCCCTTTGACTTGGCATATTCAACTGCTTTTCTTGTTGCATTCCTGGAGTTACCCTTGCTCATTGATACAGAAGAGAAATGCAGAATGTCACAGTCATCAATAATATTGTAATTAATGTTGCTTTCAGAGAACATCATATCCGCACCTGGATTTCTATAGAAAGAAAAACTTCTGTTGCCTGTTTCATCAAGCTGAACGAACGCAAGGGTCGTATTCACTGTTTTGCAGTATACAAAACCTTCTGTATCTACATTTTTATCTTCAAAAGTGCGTTTAAGGAATTTTCCGAACTCATCATACCCGGCCATTCCCATGAAATATGACGGAGCTCCCAGAACAGAAGCTGCAACAGCCGCATTAGCAGGTCCGCCACCCGGATTGCGTTCAAATAATGTATTGCCGTTTTTCGAAAGGCCGGCTGGTGTGAAATCAATCAAAACCTCACCTACAAAACATATTTTCAGCATATTTCCCCCTTTGTCTTTCTAACACTCTCAATGGTATAGTAATTGGATTTCTATTTCAATAACTCCATGTGATTTATATTAAAAAAACAATATTTTTATAAAAGACTTCCCGCGTTTCAGGCCATGATGCAAGTCAAGGCCGGTAGTAAATAATTTTAATATATTATATTTTAATTTAAGACTATATACTTGCTGAATCCTGATGACATTATTAAAGCTCCGTCGTTCAACACGATATAGCACTCGGTATTTTCAATACTTTCAATTAATTCAAGCCCGGCATCCGCACCCATTGCAAAAACTGACGTCGACAAGCCGTCGCCGTCTATGGATTTTTCGCTTATTATCGTAATCCCCGCTATATCATTGACAACCGGATATCCTGTGAACGGATCAAGTATATGGTGATAGACAATGCCGTTTTCTTCAAAATTACGTTCATATGGGCCTGATGTCACAACTGACATCTCTTCAACTTCTGCAACCGACATATATTCGCCCGTTGCCTTGAATGGGTTCTGTATTCCAATTTTCCATCTACTGCCATCTGGTTTTTCACCGACTGTCAGAACATTGCCCCCAAGGTTTATCACTGCTCCCGAACATTCTTCATCTTTAACAATTTCAGCAACCTTATCAGCTATATAACCTTTGGAAATACCTCCGGTGTCAATGGACATTCCTGCACTCGATAATCCGGCGGTGTTGTTGTAGAAGTTAAGTTCATCTATATTGACCATAGCCAACGCGGTCTTTAAGTCGGAATCAGAAGGCACAGCCGCTTCGTCCGTGCCAATCCCCCACAATCTAACCAATGGTCCGACAGTTATATCAAAATAACCTTTGCTTAGCTCGTAATATCTGATGCTTTCTGCAAGGACCACTACTGTTTCCGGTTGCAGTTCCACGGAAACAATACCAGCTGCAGCATTAATTCTATCTATATCACTGCCTTCAATATGTTTTGACAATATCGACTCAAGGCGTTCAATCTCGCCGAAAATTCGGTCAAGGGAATCTTCTCCATTTCCACCGTATATTTTTATGGTTACTATGGTACCCAAATTGAAGCCTGTCCTTGATAACGGCTCTATGGTATTTACACCACATGCCGAGGAATTAAGAACTATTATGAATAATATTATTATAAGTATTTTTTTCATTTCGTTTCTTTCCGGTTATGTTCTGCTAATTCTTATTATCTTCTAATTATATCTAATATTTAATATTTTAGTATATAATTACATATATGGACAGAAAGAAAATCCTTAAAGAATTTTATACGATGCTGCGATACGGAATGGTGGGTTTGGTAAATACCGGCGTTACCGCTGCTGTTATATTTCTGCTTAAACTTACCGGCATCCATTATTCGTTATATACACTGGCGGGATATGCCGTAGGCATCACCGTGAGTTTTTTCCTAAACCGCCGCTTCACTTTCAAAAAACATGATAAGAAGGCAGGCAGGCAGCTGATAAAATTCCTTACTGTAACAATATCATTGCTACTGCTAACACAGCTTCTCCAATACCTGCTGATAGATTTAGCCGGCATTAATGAAACACTGGGTGTTATTATCGGCATGGTATTTTACACTGGTACAGGGTACATTCTAAATCGAATTTTCGTTTTTAAATAACACCCAATCATCCGTGGGGATAATTTTTATCTACCATAACGGTTTTATCTGTCGATGCGATCCTCACCACTTATTACCTGTTATGCTTCCGGTACGCATCTTGCGATAGAACCAATGGTTTGCATTTTGTCATTCATCCCCCGACCATAATAAAAAAGCCATCTGTTTTGGAACTTAAACGGGGAATGACCTTTGTCTACCATAACGGTTTTATCTGTCGATGCGTTCCTCACCACTTATTACTTGTTATGCTTCCGGTACGCATCTTGCGATAGAACCTATGGTCTGCATTTTGTCATTCATCCCCCGACCATAATAAAAAAGCCATCTGTTGATGACTTTTTTATTATGGTCGGGATGACAGGATTCGAACCTGCGACCCCCTGGTCCCAAACCAGGTGCGCTACCAAACTGCGCTACATCCCGAGGCCGTGCGAAATAAATTGTACAATATCTTGCAAGAGTTGTCTACATTAATATTTAATCATTATTCCACTATCATCCAATTTCCCCAGGATTATTGTCTGCTAATTTTTTTTTATACAAAAAAATGGAACAATATTTAAGAGTATCCGTTTAAACTTCGGTTTATAAAAAATATTAGGAGAAAACAATGAAAAAAACAATCACAATTATTATGGCAATACTGGTCGTCTTTACTTTTGCGGCCTGTGGAAATGAGGCAGGAGAAACTAGTCCTCCGACCGAAAGCCCTGCGCCTACGGCAACGCCTACCCCTACACCCACCCCGGAACCTACACCAACGCCAGTTCCTGAACTCACTGATTCACTAGAAGACATCATAAAGAAGATGCACGCCGCAATTCCTGTTGAATTGGCTGATCATGTAGTTTTCCAGGAAATTTCTGATGATATGAAAAAATATTTCTTAGGAACAGAAGAAATTGAATTCACCGAAGCTTTAGCGGCTGAGCCAATGATAGGAGTCATGCCTCATTCAATAGTTGTATTCCGGGTTGCCGAGGGAACTGATGTTGATGCGGTTGTCAAACTTGTTAAAGAAAATGCCGATCCCCGCAAATGGATTTGCGTTGGTGTTGAAGACGACCAGCTTCTTGTCAGCAGCATCGGGAATACGATAGCACTGGTTATAGATGAAAATTCTGAAGCCATAATGGAAATCTTCAAGAATCTCGCATCATAATGAATTAATAGGAGCATACTGTGGTTTTTTCAAGCATTAGCTTCATATTTTATTTCCTGCCGGTGGTACTCGTGGCGTATTTCATTACACCACGGAAATTTAGAAACATCGTCCTGCTGGCAGGCAGTATTCTATTCTATGCTTTTGGAGAACCCATTTATGTACTCCTCCTCGTTTTTTCAAGCATTGTCGATTATATACATGGACTTATAATTGAAAAACACCGCGGATCAAAAAAAGCGAAGATAGCTTTGATATCGTCAATTTTGATAAATGTCTCGCTTCTGGCCTTTTTCAAGTATGCAGATTTCATGATCCTCAATCTTAACAGTTGGTTTGACCTTGGTCTTAATACCCTGAACCTAAGACTTCCAATAGGAATCAGCTTTTACACATTCCAGACAATGAGCTATACAATTGACGTGTACAGGGGCAAGGCTAGTGTCCAACGGAATCTGCTTAAGCTTTCAACTTATGTAACATTGTTCCCCCAGCTTATTGCGGGTCCGATTGTCAGGTATAAGGATATCCAGGATCAGCTTGATGATACCGGTGTGTCTTTTGATAATTTCGCTTATGGAATTAAAAGATTCATAACCGGCCTCGCTAAAAAGGTCCTCATCGCCAATTCACTTGGGCAATTAAGTGTCATTGCATCGTCTGCACAGGAACCCTCGGTATTATTCTATTGGGTGGGCGCGATTGCCTTTGCACTACAGATTTATTTTGATTTCTCCGGCTACAGCGACATGGCCATCGGCTTAGGAAGAATGTTTAACTTTAAATTCCTTGAGAACTTCAATTATCCATACATGGCAAAAAGCATCACGGATTTCTGGCGGCGCTGGCATATATCTCTGGGCACTTGGTTCAAGGAATATGTCTATTATCCCCTGGGAGGGAACCGTTCAGGCAAGCTGAAATGGCTTGGAAACATTCTTGTAGTTTGGTTCCTCACAGGATTCTGGCATGGCGCTAACTGGAACTTTATTATATGGGGTCTGTTCTTTGGGCTGATATTAGTTATAGAAAAGCTCTTCTTGAAAAAGCTTTTAGACAGAACCCCAGGGTTTATTAATCATATATATGTTGTTTTTACGGTTGTAATTAGCTTTGTGATTTTTAAGAATGAAAACTTAACGGATTTAATGCTGAATTTAAAGGCAATGTTTGGTGCTCTTGATATACCTTTTGTATCCACAGAAACACTTTACTATATAAAAAGCAATGCAATTCTGTTCATTGCGGCGGCAGGTGGCGCAACACCATTAGCAAAGAATTTATATGACAGGTTGAAGGAAACCAGCTTTAGGAAGTTCGCTATAATTGCAGCACCCGTTGTAATGGCAGCCATGTTAATACTTTCAACCGGATATATCGTGGATTCGTCATTTAATCCATTTCTATACTTTAGGTTTTAATTATGAGAAATAAAATACTTACATATATCTTTATATTCACAATCACACTAACCGGAATTTCAACAGCCATACTGCCCGACCTTGATGTAACTTTTTCAGAACGCCGCCCGTTATTCGGGCTGGATGATTTGAAAGCATCCGGAGATTTTAGCAGTGATTTTGAAAAATATGCTTTGGACCAGTTCTTACTGCGTGATTTCTTCAGGCGCATCAAGGCATTTTCAGAATATAATATATTCCAAAAAAGCGATAACAACGGACTCTATGAATTCAATGATTCAATCATTAAAATGATGTATCCTCTTGACGAAAACAGTGTTAATCGGCTTGCTGAGAAAGTTAATAAAATCGTTGAATTGTATTCAAAAGATAACCGGATATTCTATTCAATCATCCCGGATAAAAATTATTTTGCCGATGACGGAAAGCATATGACCATTGATTATAACAAAATGATAGATCTTCTTCGTTTGGGAATTAACGAAAAAATAGATTACATAGACCTGTTCGGAGCCTTATCCCTGTCTGATTATTATAAAACAGATCACCATTTCAGAATTGACGGATTATCCGGAGTCCTTGATGCACTCGGTTCTGGTATGGATATCGACCTCAGTGTTGAAGGCAAGGATTATTACTTAAGCACATATTCTCCATTCTACGGAGCATATTACGGACAGGCAGCTATGAATATTGATGCAGATACCCTCCTATACCTTGAGAGCAACTTGCTTGAAAACTGTACAGTAAAAATTTGGGAGAGTTTTGATTCCTTTACTGAACATAATGGTGTTTATGATTATAAAAAGCTTGGAAGCATTGACTCATACGATGTTTTTCTTTACGGGACAAAACCTGTGGTAACCATTGAAAATCCTGCAGCTGAAAACAGCCGCGAATTGATTATCTTCAAAGACTCATTCGCTAATTCACTGACTCCGTTGTTGATTGAATCCTATAGTAAAATCACCCTTATCGACCTGCGTCTTGTTAATCATACTGTGCTTGATCATTTCGTAGCCTTTGACAATGCAGATATACTTTTCCTATACAGTACCCTAATTGCCAACAACAGCACTATCCTTAAATGAACATTTGTCCCTAGGGACAAATGTAACAAAAGTGAACATTTATCCCTAGGGACAAATGTTCACAGGCAATGAAAAAGACCGCTTATGCGATCTTTTCGTTCATAAAATATTCTCTTAAGCAGGTTCTGCTGCTATAGGGACATAAACTCGTGAAGCCATCTCACGGTCAATCATGAAAAGACCGTTAGGGCTATCTTTAACCAATTCCAGGTTTTTTACATTATCTTCGGCATTAGCTTCTTCTTCAACCTGCTCATCTACAAACCACTTAAGAAAAGAGTTTGTCTTGTGATCTTTTTCTTCAACCGCAGCATCAGCGATTTTATAAATTTCCCTGGTAATATACCTTTCATGTTCAAGTGCTGCTTTCATAGCCTCAATGGGTGTATTATAGGTTGTAGAAACCTCATCGATTGTACCAAGCTGTGCCAAACCGCCTACTTCGTTAACGTAACCGAAGAATTTCATTGCGTGGTCCAGTTCTTCCTGGGTCTGTACCCTGAACCAGTTGGCCATGCCTTTAAGGCCGAGGTCTGCAAGATATGCCTCTATCCCTAAATATACATATGCTGAATGCAGTTCTTTCTTTATCTGATCATTTAATAATTTTAAAATATTTTCACTTACCACTTATCCTACCTCCTTATGTCTTGCTTAGATTATACCCGCCCGGGCAACTAGGTAACATTACGAATTAAATAAACCAACCTCTGATGGGATTCGGTTTATTTCATCCTGTCTTTAATGTTTTTCAATAAGTATATGAGGAGCTGTCCTCAAGCAGTCCTGACTCCCGCAATAGAAATACTGCAAGAATAATTATTGCAATGGTTATCACAACAGTCAGAATAACTTTCAGAGCACTTACCGGAGCCTTTCCGCTGAAACGTCCCGTCTGTCCGTTTACCATATAGTTGAATAACTTATTCCTGTAATGGTATGAGGATATCCAGAGAGGAAACAGGGTATGTCTGAATTTTATATCCGAATATGACGTCCTGAGCCTGAGGTTGCGGACTTCATCAGCGTTGATTTTCCTAGTTATCTCGTGCCGAAGCATCCGAACAGCTTCATCACGTGCAATGCCCCAGCCTTCTTTGAGGGGGACCGCATATCTTTCGGCAGCAAAACCTGATAGGTAGTCCGGCTTGTACCCAACAAGTCCTTCAACTCTATACGGTTCTACACCTGCAACCATTTTTCGGTTATTGCTGTTGGATGCATTGACCAGTATGTCATTGAAAAACCTGTCGTAAGTACCGCTTACGTGCCTCCATCTGATTTTGCGGACCTGTCGCGTCCTTCTTTGAGGCTTTCCGTTTACCATAACAGTATAATGTTGGGTTACGTAATAATATGTACCGGCTTCGGCAGAATATGCTGTAAAGCTGTCGGAATCGTATGTCCAGTATGGGATATATATGCCGTTGATTTTATCCCCTCTGTATTCTTTTTTTAACGAACGTGGAGCAAAGGGCTTGCGTGAAATCCACTTTTTAAACAACGCCCTTACTTGTTTTCGCGATATCCTGAACGGTATCAGTGATTCCGGTTTTATTCCTGAGAACTCTGATAAACTGACTACATGGGGAGACCCGCAGAAACTGCATTTATCAGCTGTAGCGGAGTCTTCAAGCACAGTTTTACCAGCACAGTTCTCACATTGGACCATCTTCGTTTCACCCTGCCATTTTTCTTTTGGTTCGTGATCAAGTGACTCCTTGAAATCATGTTCAAGGATTTCTTCGTCCAATTCATCTATTTGTGTAATAGAACCGCAGTAGCTGCATTTAAGAGCCTGGCTATCCGGGTCAAAAACGGCGGCCGCACCACAGGAGCCACAGGGGAATTGCCTGGTGTTTTTATCTGAAATATTTTCCATCTATGAATGACCTCTTATCACTCGCATTTTATTCAGGCTTTTGTTCCGCATTCCGGACAGAATTTAGCATCCGGAACCAATGCAGCGCCGCAATTTACACACACTGACTGCTGCGGGCTTCCGCATTCCGGGCAGAACTTGGCATCCATATCAATTAATTCCCCGCACTTAATGCATTTAGATTTTGACGGACCTGTAGTCTTACCGCACTCAGGGCAAAATTTTGCGTCCTGCGGCATATTTGACCCGCAGTTCGAGCATTTTATATAATTGGTTTCACCTGGTTTCATAGCATCAGCCATTGCTTTTCCCATTGCTATACCAGCGCCAAGGCCTACTCCCGCACCAGCAGTTCCACCGCCTTCATTTTGAGCCGCATCGCGGATTGCCTCTGCTGTCTGGTACTGCGTATAGGTTTTCATGTCTCCGACAACACCCATCTGGGTCTTTTTATCCAGGACTTTTTCAACTTCTTCCGGAAGTGAGACATTTTCAATATACAAAGATACCAGTTTTAATCCAAGAGATGTAAACCTCGGCTGAAGGTTTGTAACCGCTTCGCCACCAAGTTCGTCGTAGTTCATTGCCATGTCCAATACCGGGATTTTTGATTCAGCAAGTGAATCAGAAAGACCTGAAACCAGTTGACGCTTTAACTGACCTTCTATATCCCCGGTTTCAAAATCAGGATTGGTCCCGAAGACTTCCCTAAGGAACTGCGCCGGATCGTCTACTCTAAATGAATATATCCCGAAAGCCCTGAGCCTGACTATTCCAAAGTCTGCGTCCCTTCTGATAATCGGATTGGCTGTCCCCCACTTCCTGTTGGTAAATTGTTTCATATTTACGAAAAATACATCTGCCTTAAACGGGGAATTAAATCCGTATTTCCATGATTTCAAGGTTGTTAGTATGGGTAAGTTCTGCGTTGATAACTCATATCTTCCCGGCTGGAATACATCCGCAATCTGTCCTTCGTTCACAAAAACCGCAGCCTGCGATTCACGGACCGTAAGCTGAGCGCCCATCTTTATCTCATTACCTTTTCTCTCAAACTTCCAGACCATTGCATCCGTCTCGATATCCACCCATTCTATTACATCAATAAACTGGCCTTTTATAAAATCCATAATACCCATTGCATCATTTCCTTCCCTATTTGATTTACTATCTTAATTTTACCCGAAACCGGCGAATGATTCCAATATAAACCTTAAAAAATACAGTTCTGCCTGTTAAATAACATAGATTACCAATATATTGTATAATCCATCACACTGTCATACAATAAACTGGAACGTAAGCGGAGGGGTGATATTCCACCAGCGGGAAATATGGATGAATAGAGGAGGCTGATTATCCACATGGGAAGTGTTGTACCGGGTCAGATCATTAATTTCATAAAGGATTACAAAGCAATCGAAGCAGACGATGTAATTGGTGTCGGCGTTTCCGGAGGAAAGGACAGCATGGTTATGCTCCATGCCTTGGCGAATATACGAAATTATCTGAAAATCCCATTTGAATTAAAAGCTTTTTCGGTAGCGCTTGGTTTTGATGGTTTTGATTTATCACCTGTTCAGAGGATTTGCGATGAAATAAAAGTACCATATGAAATAATTGAAACTAGAATAGGCGAAATTGTATTTGATGCCCGAAAAGAAACCAATCCCTGTTCGCTATGTGCGAATATGCGCCGAGGGGCACTCAACAATGGTGCCAAGGCAGCAGGATGCAATAAGATTGCACTTGGCCATAATAAAGATGATGTAATTGAAACTTACCTAATGAGCCTTTTTTACGAAGGACGTTTTAATACTTTCAGTCCGGTAACATATTTATCAAAAAAGGACCTGCATGTAATCAGGCCACTTTCATATTCTTATGATAAAGATGTCCGGTATTACCGCAATCTGTTTGAGTTGCCCACTGTCGAAAATCCCTGTCCTGTAAGTGGAAAGACCGGCCGCGAAAACATTAGGGAATTGGTAAAATCACTTGCTCGGGATAATAAACACTTCAGGGCGAATATATTCGGAGCAATAAAGCGAAACCATGTCTCATGCTGGTAATTTATCAGAGTGTTTTTTCCAAGTCTTTTAAATACCCCAGAAAGTCGTCTTTTACTTCTTCCTGCCTAAGAGCAAATTCTACAGTAGCTTTCAGAAAACCAAGCTTATTGCCAACATCATAACGCTGCCCTGTAAATTCATATCCATAAATATCCTGGTTCTCAAGCAACATTGCAAGGGCGTCTGTGAGTTGCACTTCATTGTTTTTCCCCGGTTTTGTTCTTTCTATACATCCGAATATCTCAGGGTTTATTATATATCTTCCCATTATGGCAAAATTAGACGGGGCATTCTCCGGTGCCGGTTTTTCAACCATTTCGCTGATTTTATAAAGTTTTTCGGATACTTTTTTGCCGCCGATTACCCCATAACTTGAAACTGCTTCGCGGGAGACTTGCTGGACTCCAATGATTGAATTGCCAAGTTCATCATATCTTTCCATCATCTGGCCAATACAGGGCTTTTTTGACATTACAATATCATCTCCGAGCATAACGGCAAAGGGTTCATTGCCAATGAATGATTTCGCTATGTAAATTGCATGCCCCAGTCCGCTGGGCTCTTTTTGTCTGACATAATAAATGTTTGCCATTTTTGAAATGTTTTCAACTATTTCAAGCATGGCTATCTTATTTTTTTGTTTAAGCATATTTTCCAATTCATAGGATTTATCAAAATGATCTTCGATCGCCCTTTTCCCGCGCCCTGAGATTATGATAATATCTTCTATGCCTGCTGCGACAGCTTCTTCCACAATATATTGAATAGCTGGCTTATCCACGATGGGAAGCATTTCTTTTGGCTGTGCTTTAGTAGCGGGAAGGAATCTGGTCCCCAAACCCGCTGCCGGAATGACGGCCTTTCTAACTTTCATATATCAAATCCTCCGTAATAGTAGAATAATTCACAATTTATTAACAATTTCCATATATCTTTTTCGATTCCCAAGGTATATACTGTATATACAAGATATACGATTTTTCATTTATATTCCTCGTTGAACATATATCTAAGTTAATTTAATATCAGTTGCATAAGGCACTCACCACGAAATTATTATTTTTATTATATCGAAGGAGTGCTCTTTTTTTACCTATCATATATCTGTTCTTCCCCTAAGAGCCCTGATTAGAGTGGCTTCATCTGTAAATTCGATGTCAGCACCGACAGGAATTCCGTGTGCAATCCTTGTAACTTTGATTCCGAGTGGTTTCAGAAGTTTTGAGATGTACATTGCCGTGGCTTCGCCCTCAACTGTGGGGCTGGTTGCGATAATGACTTCTTCGGCTCCGTCACCCAGCCTGGCAAGAAGCTCTTTTATGCGGATATCACCTGGACCTATGCCATCCATCGGGGATATCACACCATGAAGAACATGGTAGCTCCCCCGGAATTCACCGGTTTTTTCCATGGCTATGACGTCTTTTGGGGTCTGAACTACACAAATCATGCCTTTGTCCCTGGAGCTTCTGCATATATTACATGGGTCGCCGTCTGAAATATTACAGCACACTGAACAGTAAGCGACCTCTTTTTTTACCTTCTTAATTGCATCAGAAATAAATTCAAGATGCTTATCATCCATTTCCAGGGCATGAAAAGCCAGCCTTTGCGCCATTTTCCGCCCTATTCCGGGGAATGACTCAAATGCCTCGATAAGGCGTGAAAGTGCTTTTGGGTAAATTCCCGACATATATCACCTACATACCGGGAATCTTCATTCCGCCGGTAATGCCGCCCATTTTGGACTGCGTTTCCTCATCCACCTTTTCAAATGCCTGGTTATAGGCAGCTAATATAAGGTCCTGAAGCATTTCAATGTCTTCCGGATCCGCTACGTCGGGTTCGATTTCTATAGATGTCATTTCCTTATTACCGTTCATTTCTATCCGCACCGCCCCGCCGCCTGCCTGTCCTTCAAATATCTTTTCTTCAAGCTCTTTCTGAGCTTTCTGCATTTCCATCTGCATTTTCTGAGCTTGTTTCATCAGGTTTCCGAAATTATTCCCACCTTTGTTTCCGCCCATGGTTCCTCTTGCCATTGTCTCCTCCTTATTCTATCTCAAGCGTAATACCAAGTGCCTCCGCTTGCTTTGCTTTCTCGTTAAAATAATCATCCCCGGATGCCGGGTTGTCATTTGAATATACACTGATTTCGCAGTCAGTGCCATAAAGTTCATCTACTGCTGTTTTTATTATAGTCAAATTGCTACGGTTACTGCTTATCATGTTTTTATTAAATACTTTGGTAAATATAACACTAAGGATGTCGCCCTCAAGCACTGCTGTCGATCCGGGCAGATATGGTGCAACTTCTATAATGTTTTTATTCTTCAGATGATTAATAACATCATTCCACTTGAAGTTTGGGTTTTTGGCAGCTTTTTTCTTTTGAACCGCAGATTTTGCCTGCTTTTTTACAAGCTTTTCTTTGTTTATTGGCTGTCTTACCTGTGCCGTATGCCTGTAGCTGTCACCTGAAGATGCCTGTACCGGTGCTGTGTTCTTTAGTCTGTTTATTTTACTCTCAAGAGCTGCTATCCTCTCTCTCAGGGAAGCCTGCTCCGGGAAAGATATATTCATAGATGATATGTTAATCAGCACCACCTCAAGATAGGTCCTCGGCTGCAGTGATTTTTTAATTATGGCTTCGGCCGCTGATAATTCCCTGATTGCATAAGTGACGAATTCGCTTCCCATAACGCCTGCTTGTTGTTTCATAGTTTCAATCATATCGTCGCTGCTTTCAATGAACATCCCGGGATCATTGATTCCAGTACATATCAGCAGATTCCTGTAATAATAGATTAGACTTGCCAGGAACTGGGCAGGGCTTTTGCCCTGCATTAGTACGGCATCGGCAATTTCAAGCACCTGCGGGACATTCTTATCATAAATAGCCTGGGCTATGTCGGCTGCTGCTTCATCCTGAAGAATACCGGCGCTTTCGAGGACAACATCAACATCAATTGCAGTTGCCCCTGAAGACATGCATTGGTCCAACAGGCTGATTGCATCCCTTAGTGCTCCATTTGCCACACGAGCTATAATTCTCATTGCTCTTTCGGTAATCGAAACCTCTTTTTGCTCAAGTATTTGATTCAGACGTTCACTGATTCCTTCTGCTGAAATCCTATGGAAATCATACCTTTGGCACCGCGACAGTACCGTTGCAGGAAGTCTGTGGGGTTCTGTTGTTGCCAATATGAAAATGACATGGGAAGGAGGTTCTTCAAGAGTCTTTAAAAGAGCATTGAATGCTCCCGCTGACAGCATATGGACTTCATCAATAATATATACTTTAAACTTTGCCTGGGCCGGAGCGTATGCTACTTCATCTCTGATCGCGCGTATATTTTCAACACCATTGTTGGATGCCGCATCCATTTCGATAACGTCAAGCATGGTGCCGTTTAATATGCCTTTGCATATTTCGCATTTATTACACGGATTCCCATCCTGGAGATCAAGGCAGTTTACTGCACGTGACATGATGTAGGCCATGCTGGTCTTTCCGGTTCCCCTTGTTCCGCAGAAAAGGTACGCATGGGCAATCCTGCCAGTCTTAATGGCATTCCTAAGGGTTCTTGTAACGTGTTCCTGCTCAATTACTTCATCGAATGTGCCGGGACGCCATTCCCGGTAGAGCGCTATATAGGACATAATCCCCCCTGTCGGTTCATCACTCTGATTATATCAAATTCATGGCAATAAAAAAACCGCGCACCCGCCTTCGAATACATACAACAGACGCTTTCGGTACAGCCGGCTCGGATTAGGTGAACCTGCGGCACATGGGCAGTTCCGCTTACCGCTGCTTCCTTCCGGACCTGACGGGATTCACGGTCGTCCATTGCGCAAGACCAAATCTTCAACACCACTTATACCAGGCTGCTCTACCGCATATACCCTCTGGCGGGAATTAAACCCTGCTGGAGCGGGTTGCAGGTTACGAGGCACCGCTAATTCCCCGTCTAGCGCGGCGAAGAATATTATACCACAACATTATATGCAGTGGTCAAATCATCCCCGGAAGATTAAAAATGGGTCAAGTATTTTTCGTATGATTGGATTAGAGAATTATACCGCGGGTGGAGACTTCGCCTGTGTGTGGTCGGCATATTTCGACAGCCTGGTCGAAGAATAACTTTGAATGTGGTTTTTTTGCGTTACGGATATCGACGAATTCACCAAGATTTTCCGGTTTTCTGAATTGTTGAAGGACATAACGCCCGCAGCCGTCAATCATTTTCATAATACCTTGAAAATCATCAAGCTTGAATTCCGGTGTAACTGTTGTGCGGAATTCATAATCCAGACCGCTTTCCATTACCAGCTTAATACTTTTCTTTATATCCTCATGATTAGCCAAAACACCGCACATCTCGTTATAGCGGCTGAAAGGAGCTTTGATGTCCATAGCTATTGAATCCAGCAAACCTGCTTCAAGCAAATCGAATATAACATCCGGATGCCCTCCGTTGGTGTCCAGTTTTACCGGGAATCCCTTTTTTGTAATTTTTAGTATAAAATCAATAAGATCGTTCTGCATTGTCGGTTCGCCGCCGGTTATAACGACTCCCTGGATAAGCCCCACCCTTTTATCAAGAAAAGCAAAGAACTCTTCATTGTCAATTGTGACATATTGAATTCTTTCAGGCCGAGTTTCAAGCAATATTCTGTTATGGCAGTAATAGCAGTTTAAGTTGCAAAAAGGGGCAAAGACGACCGCAGCCACCTTGCCCCTGTAATCAACGAGTGAATTCTTCTGTAGACCCGCTATGATCATGATATCTGTTCGGCTTGGAGGACGAATTTCTTTCTGTCAAAGTATTCTTCCCTCTTACCTTTATTGTAATTTTCAACAGGCCTCAGGTATCCGGTTACCCTGGACCATACTTCCGTTTCACTGCCGCATTCGGGACACGCAAAGTGTTCGCCGCGAATATACCCATGGTCATTACATATGCTGAAAGTAGGTGTTATGGATATATACGGAAGTTTATATTTTGTGAATATGGTCTTTATTAAGCTCTTTGTTGTTTCAATATCTTCAATGCTTTCGCCAAGATACAAGTGAAGCACCGTTCCACCGGTGTACAGCGACTGCAGCAAGTCCTGTTTTTCAAGAACTTCAAAGATATCATCCGAGTACTCAACGGGAACCTGTGTGGAGTTGGTGTAATAGGGCACATTATTGCCTGCGCTGATAATATCAGGATATTTTTCCTTGTCAGCTTTAGCAAGTCTATAAGAGGTTCCTTCAGCAGGTGTTGCTTCAAGATTGTAAACATGCCCGGTTTCCGTCTGGAAATCCTTAAGTAGTTCGCGCATGTATTCCATTATATCGATTGAGAACTGCTGGCCTTCATCAGATGTGATGTCTTTGCCCATAAAATTAAGAAGGGCTTCATTCATTCCTACTATTCCGATTGTACTAAAGTGGTTGAACCAATACTCGCCCGTTCGTTCTTTGACTTCTTTTAGATAATTCGCTGAATATGGATACAGGCCCTGCTCTGACTGGTTTTCAATGATTTTCCTCTTGACTTCGAGGCTGGTTTTACATGTCTGAGCCAGTTTCCACAGACGTGCTTTAAATTCATTCTTAGTTTCGGATATATATCCGAGTCTAGGCAGATTAATTGTACATACGCCGACTGAGCCGGTCAGGGGATTGCTTCCGAACAACCCACCGCCCCTTTTTCTGAGTTCCTTGGTGTCAAGTCTTAACCTGCAGCACATTGAAACCGCATCTTCCGGCGACAAATCGGAATTTATATAATTAGCAAAATATGGTATTCCGTATTTGCATGTAATTTTCATAAATTCATTAACTACTTCATTGTCCCATTCGAATTCATTGGTAATATTCAACGTTGGGATCGGAAAAGTGAAAACCCTGCCCTTTGCATCGCCCTCAAGCATTATTTCGCAGAAAGCCTTGTTGAAAATGTCCATTTCCGCCTGGAATTCCCCATAGGTTTCTTCTTTATACTCGCCTCCGATTATAATCGGCTGGTCTCTCAGTGTTGAGGGTACAGTTATATCAAAAGTAAGGTTTGAAAACGGACACTGGAATCCTACTCGCGTAGGTACATTTATATTAAAAATAAATTCCTGAAGAGCTTGTTTAACCTTTTTATAATCTAAATTATCATATTTAATAAAAGGCGCGCAGTAAGTATCGAAACTAGACCATGCTTGTGCGCCTGCTGTCTCACCCTGTGTTGTAAAAGTAGAGTTAACAATCTGTCCGAGAAATGCTCTCAAATGCTTGGCCGGGCTGCTTTCAACTTTGCCGTAAACTCCTCCGAACCCCATTGTCAGAAGCTGACGCAGGTCCCATCCCGCACAGTATGGACCAAAAAATCCAAGGTCATGTATATGGCAGTCTCCTTCAAGATGAGCTGACCTGACTTCCTCAGGATAAACTTCATGCAGCCAGTAACTTTTTGTGAAAACTTCACGCACATAGTTATTTAGGCCATTGACACTTTTCTGAGTATTGGCATTTTCCTTCACATGCCAGTCCTTTTCACCAAGATAATCACCGAACATGTCGATTGTAGCGCCTATTAAGGCATTCATCTGCCTTGCACCGCTTCTTTTTTCACGGTACAGAATATAAGCCTTCGCTGTTTTAGCGTGACCATTTTCAATTAATACTTTTTCAACTAGGTCCTGGATTTGTTCGACACTGGGAACCTGATCTTTGTATCTGAATGTAGCTGCTTCCACTACCTGGACTGCCAATTCCTCTGATTTTTTGAAGTCATCTCCGCCGCAGGCCTGCGCAGCTTTGAATATTGCCCATGTTATTTTTTCTTTGTAAAACCGTTCAATCCTTCCATCTCTCTTTTGTATTTTTTTCATGGTATATGACTTTATCCTCTCGTAAAATATTTTGCTGTCATGCTTGAATCGCTACATTCATTATAACCACGTTGAAACGCAAAAATCAACAACATATTGTGGTTTTTAAAAAATTTAATACTAAGTATTGTATTAAGGTAATATTAAATGAAGATTAAGTTCCTGTTATGTAAAATATATATTACATTTTATCTGTCACCTGTCAGACATCCCTCGGATAATTTTATTTCTCACTAATGCTAATGCCAAAAAATTATTAAAAATGCTGAAATTTTATTTACATATTTTTTACTATGCCCGTTACATTGATATAACCAGCGAAATGTTGCAGATGTCCTACAGGTATGACATAATATTGTATGGTTGTGCGGCCTTTTAAGCGCATGGTCCGATTCTACCAATGAAATCATAAACAGAGGATTATATGTTTGATAAACTTGAATCAATAGAAAACAGATATGATGAAATAAGCAGGCAGCTTGCTGATCCAAAGGTTATCTCCAACCAGAACCTCTATAGGGAACTGATGAAGGAAATAAATGATCTTGAGCCCATTGTTGAGAAATACCGGGAATATGTCACAGTGAAAACCAAGATGTCCGAAGCTCTTGAAATGCTTTCGGGAAATCTGGATCCGGACTTCCACGAAATGTATGATGAGGAACTAAAGGAATGCCGCGAAATGATGCCCGTTATTGAGGAGCAGCTGAAAGTGCTTCTTCTTCCAAAGGATCCGAATGATAACAAGAGCGTTCTTATTGAAATCCGCGGTGGTGCAGGCGGTGATGAAGCAGCTCTTTTTGCCGCAAATCTTTTCAGGATGTACACCATGTATGCCGAAGTAAGGGGCTGGGCAAGTGAAATTCTTGATTCAAATGTCACCGGAATCGGCGGAATCAAGGAAATTGTTTTCTCACTTGACGCAGACGGAGCCTACAGCAGGCTTAAATATGAGAGCGGTGTTCATCGTGTGCAGAGAGTACCGGAAACTGAATCCAGCGGTAGGATACATACTTCAACCGTAACTGTTGCAGTACTGCCCGAAGCAGACGAAGTGGATGTGGAGATAAACCCGAATGATGTGGAAATCGACACTTACAGGGCTTCTGGCGCCGGTGGGCAGCATGTTAATAAAACAGACTCGGCGATACGGCTCACCCACACGCCTACAGGTATAGTCATTACCTGCCAGGATGAACGCAGCCAGCACAAGAATAAAGACAAGGCCTTCAAGCTGCTAAGAGCCAAGCTGTATGATCAGGCGCAGATTGAACAAAACAAGGAAATCGCACAAAACCGTAAAAGCCAGGTCGGCACCGGTGACAGGAGCGAAAGAATCCGCACCTATAATTTCCCGCAGGGCCGCGTAACAGACCACAGGATAAATCTTACATTATATAAAATAGAAGCAATAATGAACGGAGAAATTGATGAATTGATAGATGCTCTTATAACCGATGACCAAAGCAAGCGACTGTCACATACAGAAACCTGAAGATGATTTAATGAAAACCAGGATTTTCAAAATGAATCCGGATAATCCGGACATAAAAGCGTTGCAGACCTGTGCTGATATAATAAAGCATGGCGGTACGGTCGCGTTTCCAACTGAAACAGTCTATGGACTCGGTGCAAACGCACTTGATACCAATGCAGTAAAGAAAATATTCAAAGCCAAGGGCCGTCCAGGTGATAATCCCCTCATCCTACATATATCAAAGATAGGCGATATCGAAAAATACGCTGTTGATTTTAATGAGAAAGCCCGTATGCTTGCTAAAATATTCTGGCCCGGTCCGCTTTCGATTATCCTACCCAGGAAAAACACAGTTCCTGACGCAGTGACCGGTGGACTTGATACGGTTGCATTTCGAATTCCTTCAAATAAAATCGCACGCGAATTGATTTCGCTGTCCGGGGTTCCTATTGCAGCCCCAAGTGCAAATCTTTCGGGAAAACCCAGCACTACTGAGGGCTCTCACGTCGTAGAAGACCTTTTCGGCAAGGTTGACGCTATTATTGACGCCGGAAAATGCAGGGTCGGACTTGAATCAAGCGTAGTTGATATGGTATCTTCACCTCCCGCAGTGCTGCGGCCGGGCGGAATTCCCTTTGATAAAATCAGAATGATAATACCAACCCTTATCAAGGAATATTCCATATCCGAAACTACGGCGCCAAGGTCGCCCGGAATGAAATACAAGCATTATTCGCCTGAGGCGCAGGTCATTATTGTGAAAGGTACTGTAGCAAAAACCATACATAAAATCAATTCTCTGACCCAAAAAAATCCCAAAACCGGAGTGCTTTGTTCAGTTGAAACTATAGAAGATTATGTAAGCCTTAATAAAATCTGTATAGGCAGCCGTGAAAACTCCGAAGAAATAGCCGCAAATATTTTCGATTCCCTACGTATGTTTGATAAGCTGGATGTAGAGATTATTTACACAGAATATTTCGGAGCCGGTCCTATGGGGGATGCAATAATGAACAGACTATTAAAAGCCTCTTCCCACAAGGTTATCCACCTTGAATCTGACAATAAAACGACCATAAAATAAAATTATGTATGATATAATTCCATATATCGCAGGAGGTTTTGAATATGAAAAATATACCACAGATCAGGGTTGCACTTGCAGCCGTAAGCAGGGATTGCTTCACTATTGAATTATCACAGAAAAGAAGACGGGAAATAATGAAATTCGTTGAGAAAATGGAAATGCCCGTTATAGAAATAGACACCACAATCGAGAATGAAGACGATGTCATAATGGCCCTTGGGGAAATTGAGACATCCGGTGCTAATGCCCTCTGTATATTCCTCGGCAATTTCGGACCCGAAGGACCCGAAACCCTGCTGGCTCAAAAATTTAACGGGCCGGTTATGTTCGCGGCTGCAGCTGAAGAAACGGGAGAGGATTTAATCGGAGGGCGCGGCGATGCCTACTGCGGAATGTTGAATGCTTCATATAACGTCGGACTCAGGAATTTAAACCCCTATATACCCGAATACCCGGTGGGAACCGCAATTGAAGTTGCCCATATGATATATGACTTTGTAGAAATATCCCGTGTTGTTGCCGGTGTTAAGGGACTAAAGATAATTTCATTCGGCCCGCGCCCCCATGATTTCCTTGCCTGCAATGCACCCATAAAACCTCTTTTTAATCTAGGTGTTGAAATTCAGGAAAATTCAGAGCTGGATTTATATGCTTCATATAATGACCATGCAAGCGACCCGCGCATTGCAGAAGTAGCGGCAGATATGGCAAAAGAGCTTGGAGATGGAAACAATTATCCTGATTTTCTAAAAAAACTCGCACAATACGAATTGACCCTAGAAGACTGGATGGATAATAATATCGGTGCATCCGAACATGTTGTTTTTGCTAATAAATGCTGGCCTGCATTCCAGACTCAGTTTGGATTTGTACCATGCTTCGTTAATTCCCGTTTTTCAACAAGGGGAATCCCCATTTCCTGCGAAGCTGATATTTACGGCGCACTCAGCGAATACATGCTTACGCTTGCCACTATGCGGCCATCAACATTGTTGGATATTAACAACACTGTTCCAAAAGATATGTATGACGCTCATATAAAAGAAGATTTCCCTTATTCCGAAACCGATGTCTTCATGGGGTTTCATTGCGGGAATACTCCTTCATGCCTTATGAAGGATCCTGAAATGAAGTATCAGCTTATTATGCACAGACTGCTTGAACCCGATTCAGAACCAAATATTTCACGCGGCACTCTCGAAGGGCAGATTGCGCCTAATCCAATCACTATGTTCAGACTCCAGAGTACAGCTGATTGTAAACTGAGAAGTTATGTTACCGAAGGCGAAGTCCTTGATGTTGACCCGCGGTCTTTCGGCGGTATCGGCGTTATAGGAATAAATGAAATGGGCCGTTTCTACAGGCATATCCTCATTGAGAAAAGGTATCCGCACCATGCCGGCATAGGCTTTGCACATAAAGGCAGAATCATCTTTGAATCCCTGAAAATGCTTGGGGTAAAAGAAATTGATTTCAACCGCCCTAAAAACTACCTTTATGCAAATGAAAATCCTTTTGGTATCAATTTCTAGTAAAAAGACATTTTGAAAGACCATCCGACGGATGGTCTTTTTTAGTCAGCTGGTTGAGGATATAGCAATTCGTATATATTCCCTGTTATATCAATATCTTCAATAATCAATGTTTCATGATGTCCTGAATGGTCAAATACCCTAAACCCGATTTTATAAGGTTCGGCAAGCCTGTATCCGTTCCAGTTGATTGTCTCATCGCATAAAGGAATCGAGTATTCCCAAATGAATACCGTTAATCCTCCTGAAACCGTTTCCGGATATAATTGTGAATCCTGTGGAAACTTAACTGTATATCCGAAAAAATCATCTGAATAATCATAAGTATGTCCAAGAGAGTTCGTATATGTCATAGCCTCAAGCTGCGGCGATAATCTTATCAAACCCCTCTCTGCCGGTCCTTCTACGACAGCGGTCACTGTAATCTTTTCAAGCGCTATAAACCGATGGGGCTGGTTTTCCCAGTGCTCCCAGCTGCCTGATATATCCATACTGATAATTCTCACCTGTTTTTCATTGCCCTGGCCGCCACTCCCGTCCCCGGGATTTTCTCCTTCCCCGCTGGGAAGAGCTGTAGGTGACGGCGTTGGAACAGGTGCCGGTGTATAGGTAGGATTCGGATATGGTGATGGTTCGGGTGTACCGTTCCCAACTGATTCCCGCACGATTACACTACAGCTGACGTTCCTTTCCAGAGTATCTCCGAAGATGCTTTCAGCCGTAACCTGTACCTGAATTGATACGCTGCCCGGTAAATTCCCCGGGACATCAAAATCCGCATCCAACCATATATCAACACTATTTGTATCATAGTAATACCTCACTTTACGCCAATCGCCGCAACTGAATACTGCTTTTATATATTTAATTTCTTTTGCTGGTTTATTTACGGATGCAATTAAATTAAGTCTGGTTTCAAATTCATCCTCCTCCTCATTTACATATACAACATTGTCTTTTGGCGAAATTGCAGCCGTTAGAATCCCGGGGCCCATCGAAGGAATTGTGAAAGTCGCATAGAACCCATTCGACTTATATGTATATATGCTTCCTGAGCTGTTCCAGGATGCCGCAGACTGTACTTTGGCCTTTGATGTTCCGATATCCACAGCTGTAAGATTAGTCGCGCCATGACCTTTTAGCGGTGTATTAAGCATATATGGACGCTGCACTGTTTGTTCCAGCGAATCCCAGCTTTCAGCTGCACCGGAAACAGTTACATAATCCCATTGCTCAGGTGGCAGGTTTCCTGTTTCATCATTGGGGAAATCAAGGTTTGTATATTTCCCTTCCATATATGTAAACCCCAGGTACCTGTATTCACCTTGCCGTATTTCGTTGCCCGGAACATTCCCTGCATTGCCGTAAACCACCAGGTTGTATCTTGCGAATGTACTATAATTTGCCCTGTATGCTCCGCTGACACTGTATTCCGGAATACCTGAATCATTTAACCATGAATAAAATTCACTACTGTTAATTGTACTTCCCAACACATTTCCTGTGCATAATATAGGGAAAACGAAACATACTAAAACTAAAATTGAAATAACCTTTGCTTTTTTCATAGATCAATCCTCCGAAAATGTAAAGCACAGCTGCCTGCCGTCGCCCTCACAGAAAAACACCATTTTTATACCGTCATAGCTAAGCAATTCATTATCCGAAGGTATCTCTCCGGCTTTATACTTTGAGTATTCAATATATTTCTCTAAAATAAATTGGGAAAAAATATCGCCTTTATCAATACCGAAAAGAAGCCTCATCAGAGCCCGTATCTTATATTCATAATATACATCCGGCATGCCGGTCTCCATGTTAATCAACCCATCCTTACTCAGGCGGTTAAGTTCAAGTTTCATAAACATGGTGTCGTAACCCCGATTGGTTTCGGGATATCCTGTCGGCGAATCGTAATATTTTAATGAGAACATTGCATACTCACGGTTGCTGCTGAGACTTTTATTAGCATAGCAGTCAATGGTTACAACATTGTTTTGTGTCAACGGGATAAATTCAAAAACAGGATAAGAAATATTATCATAGAGAAGCTTCATTGATTCAAGAACATGTGAATAGACGTCATTATTAAACTCTGTCTGAAGCGAATATCCGCTGCAGGATATGTTTTTATCCGCAACAAAACAGCCTTTGTTTCCTTCATATTCATTAATGGCTGTTGTGAAATCTTCTTTTATATAAGAATAACAGACGGGAACTGGGGTAAGAGATGTGATTTGGCGTTCCCGTCTGGTAATGGGGGTAACTAATTTGTGTATTACCGCACATGCTTCGGCGCGGTTTATATATTTTTCGTACCTGAACGTATTATCCAGATACCCAATTATTATACCCGCGTTATATGTTTTTAAAACATGGGGCACATAATTCTCAGGTGTATAACCATAGAGGTC
>Ga0233412_10000274_pt1 | contig 30890 bp, 53 predicted proteins | sample Na_anoxic_4_MG_FD_180667 | JGI IMG/M metagenome (GOLD analysis project Ga0233412, IMG submission 180667) | Seawater microbial communities from Saanich Inlet, British Columbia, Canada - Na_anoxic_4_MG | ecosystem: Environmental > Aquatic > Marine > Inlet | place: Canada: British Columbia... | reverse complement strand
TTCCACTCAAACGTTATCGCATATTGCAAATGGTCTTTGGTGTATCCCTGTTTTTCTGTAGTGGAATTTGCGCCGTCCGATTTGTCGGACAAAGTAGTTTCTTTTTCTCTTATTAAAGAGTTCTTCTTAAAGGGTTCTTCTTTGGTATCATCTCGTGGTAGGGGGCTATTATTCTGCGGTAGGGGGCTATTATTCTGCGGTAGGGTCTGGAAGTGCGAAACATTACGTGGCATTAGGTCGCACACCACGACATCAGGGGGCTGGTTGATATTACCTCCCTCATCTGGCTTTTGAGTTACCTTTATGTATCCAAGTTCCTCTAACTCTTTCCGCGTGGATGTAATTTTGCTTTTACCCATATGAGTTTCTTTTGCCAGCGTCGCCAATGATTTGAATGTTGTGCCACCGTCCCCACATGTCCGCTTGTAATTAGCGTAGAGGGCTAATTGATGTGGTTTTAGCTCAAGCAATGCGATATTCTCGATCATTGTAAAATACTTATTGCCTGACTCAGATGATATGTTCTGTCCGTCTTGTTTCTTACTCATGATAAAATGACTCCTATTCTTTTTGCGTAGGTTGTGCTTGAGGGGCTTCAATTGGTTCACTCTCAACAATATCACGTACCATGACAATATCCAGCGCAAAGTCGTATTTTTCTGGGAGCATATGTATACAAAAAAGTCGCCATCCGTCTTTTGCAAGTTCTTTTGCAACGTCGATATCGTCAACATTCTCAATCTCTTGTGTTTGCTTACTCATAACTCTATAACTCCTATCCTGTGGTGGTTGATTCGAGGGGTCGCTTATGGTATGCTAGTGGTAGACACCGTTAACGGTCTGTTTACGACTCCTCAGCCCTTCTGTTCTCAATAAACAGTGGGCTTTTCTCTTTAGATACACTCTAAGTGTAACCGAGATGACCCCACTGTGCAAGAAACTAATGGCGTTAGTCTTGCTTATGGTCGGTATCCTCTGTATCTTCAATCAATCCCGTAGACCAAGCATACCCCTTCCCGTCTGGGGTTTTACATGCGTAACACCAATTTGCCAGATGTCCCAATGCCAAACCGTCAAAGGTTGTGCCTTCACATCCGTCTATATTCTTACTACCACATTTGGGGCAAACTGTTGGGTAAATATACTTTGGGAACGTCATAATGTTTTCCTATTCTATTCTATTGTCCGTAGGTTGCGTTGTGGGTGGGGTTTTGATATACTTGGAGGCAGATGAACAGTTAACTGTTTTTGCCCCACCCATCCTTGACTCGCTTGTTACTTGTCAGGGATTCACTTTTTTATATAGACATCTACCGCGTGTTACATGTTGTGCATAGGCTACCTCTCTACTAAATATGAATCTCAAAATGGTTTTTCTCTTTAGATACACTCTAATTGTATACGAGATGACCCCACTGTGCAAGACACTAATACATTGACTTTAGATGACAGGCTCAATCAATATGTGTTAACTCACTGAATTTATATGGATAGGCGTAACTATCGTCTAACATCGCGTGTTCTTCACCAATTAATTCGGTGACATGATACGGTACACGGGATGAGTGACTGTTGATAGTTACATAATCCCCAACTTTGAATACATGCTCGTCAGCATCGTATTGATCTTGGATGGCTATGTTTAGATTCCGTGCATTGATTTCGTTACTCATGACACCATCCCCCTAAAACTAATTTCGTAATTGCAACGTCTGCAAACCAGTGCCGTTCCTTGCCTTCCAGCTAATGCCATCGGTTGGATGTTATTGACATACTCAATTTTCATATGCCCCTCAATCCAACCATCACAACAGCGGCAATAATAGAAAATACGAAACGATAATTCAACTAGGTCTATTCCCTCAGCCGTTTTCTCTCTATTCCATTGGTGAATCTGAAAATTCCCCATTGGCAAGTCTTGCAAAACCTCTATGGCTTGGTCGGCATATTTCTGTAGGTAACTAAATGGATGATTCATAACATTCTCCTATTCTGTTGGGGTATGTTTAGTCTAGCAACTCATGGTTGTTAATCATTGCTATCTCATCAAGGATAGCGTCTCGCTTTTGTTCCAACGGGACCATTTGATTACAATAGTCGCAAAACGTTCCCCCTAATGCAAAATGGTGATTGACCGCTGAGATACGTTTGTCCATCAGGTTTAGTTTTGACTTTAGTAATTTTAGCGTTTCTTGCTTACTCATGATTGTTCCTCAATCTCGTAGAATTTAATTCTATATGTTTTCCATCTTTCCAGCGGTTCGGCTAATACTGATAGCTCGATTTGTGGATAAGAACCGTCTTTGTTTGTCTTGTACCCATCACATTCAAAGACCTTAACCCATTTCGTTTTCGGCTCATTCCCGCGTATCGTTACGGCAATATAGCGACGTAACTCCTTAACCGTCATAAGATTAGCGGATGCGTGTTTAATCGCGTCTATGGCGACTGTAAACCCAAACTCAGGGTCATTTACAATAGGTGCTAGAGCTTTTAAGTGTGAATATTTTATCCACTCGTAGTCTGCCAGTAAATCCCAACGAATATCTGATTCCCATATTGCCGATATGCGGGCATAACTTTCTAGCGTGGCAACTTGCACCCCAACCATTTTAGCGAGTCGTTCTATGTGGTCACTCTCACCGCCTACCAAATTAATGACATCACCGATGAGCCACTGCCCCATTTCCGCCTGAGACAATAACCGCTCTATCACATTCTCGATTGCTTCTGGTTGGAAGTCGCCCGCGGATTTGATTTGTGTCATGATGTCGGTGTAATGTGTGGGCGCGTTACTCATTCGACTTCCTCTATCTCTATTGTGACTTGAAGTGTTCGCTCACCATCAGTGAGTTTAAATTTTGTGTTTTTAACTGGCACATCTACGAGTGAATCAAATAGATACTGGCTATCGAGCATGACAGTCCGCTCTAATAGGCTCACCGCACGAATAGCTAACAAATCGTATACCCTCAGCTGACCATACAATGAGACACCAGTTTTTTCTTCTGTAATGTGTGTCATGAGTTTTTCTTCTCCTCTACCACTTTCAAGACTATCTCCCGGATTTCTTTTTCATATTCGCCACAATATAGTAAGTCATACATTCAATGCTCCTCACATTACTTTGATGATAAATTTTAAGGTTGGAAATTTGTACTTGAACAGCTTTATCCGTAACCGTCCTGCAGGTGGAATGAAGGCTGTATTAGATCGTTTAGCACGGTTGTTTCGCCCTTTAACGTCCTCAACTATCACATCACCATTAGCTAAGTCGGTGTACTGGAAATCAGCCGTGTACGTAATGGCGCGAATCGTTTTGCCGTGATGCTTGAATGACGGCTGTAACTCAAATTTAGGGTGACATACCAAATGTGATATGTCCCCAGACTGCTCCATAGACAACAATTGTAAATAGCGGTGTCCCTCAATCTGAGAATCAAAGCTGATATCGTTGAATGTTACTTTTCGTCCTCTACTCATAACGGTGGTTTCGCTTCCTTATCTTTGCGGTTCATCAGATTAGCCGTCACAACTTTGAACCCATCGTTTACGGGGTCAGTCCCAAATTCATCCGTATACAGTTTCATTGTATTTACAAGATGTTGATAATTCGGATAGTATTTCTCAGATCGTAATGCCGGGTCTGCCCCTAACTTTTTGAGTAATTCCGTTTTCGCTTTGACTTCGTTATTGAGCGCGACCTGCTCATCGGTGAGTTGCGGTTGGGGGGCTGGCTCATGTTTAGGCTCAAAGTCTGGGCGGCTGACGTTAGGTTGGTTACTGCTAGGTGCGTCAATCTTCGGGTCATCGCTTGATGTCAACATAAAGGTTCTCATCAAAAAATACTTGTGGGCATAGGTAGACGCGGCTCCGATACACTTATCTATTGTCATCATACCGTTAGGTTTAGGCACGATTTGATACCACGTCGATTCAATTCGTTCCCCACTATCGGTATCAACTAGAATGAATATAAAGCTAACCCAGTTTTGATCGTCCTGCATGTAATGCCTATCGAATTGAGTGAGGCATACCAACCCATTTTCTGCCATTGCGGTTCGTACTGAGGCATAAACATCATCGGAGGTATATCCCTGTTTGCCTTTAGATATTTTCTGAGTCGCATCATGTAAAATTACTTTAGCAATCTTTTGGTAGATACTTGACTCTGTCATGTCTTATCCCCTTCCTGATACCATTGACTAGTGTCTACATTATAAAACCACCCGACTTCTCGGGCGCGGTCTTTAAAGAAGCTCTTTGAATTGGCTTGTAATGGATGAAGACCGATAGCATCCAATAACTTGCCCCACTTCGTATATCTGATTAACGTCTCAACCGCCTCTTGATGCGTTTGGTCAGTTTGTGCCAGATACAATTTCCAACGCAACTTGTTTGATTTTGCCATATTCCCTCTTGCAAATTTAATTAAATTCATTATACTATAGACATGGTATAATGTAAATAGCTAATTTAGGAGACTGAGATGACTCAACCAACGCGCGAACCTGAGTATATCAACAAGACCTTTCACATTAACGTTTGGGATAAGGGACGGCAGGTAATGCCAACCTTCTATCTGGAACATATGGGGAATGACGACGAATATGCGCTAACACGGGCGTGGTGCGAATTAAAACAACAGATGGAAGCAAAGCACAACTTCAAACCCGAGCAAGAATGCCGTATCTATGACCCGCAGAAGGTGCTAGAGCGAGATAGCATAGAGGGTATCCATTATGAGATTATCGACAAGCCGTTGTATTGTAAGCTGAATGATCTTGAAGTCGGTGATGTGTTTCCAGATTGGCGATGGGTAGAGTACGAAACAGTATCCGATGGTAAAACATTCACATGCCGAACCCGCCAAGCCTATCGACACGTAATTGAGGAAGGGGACCCCTTATTAGGAAGGCATACCTTGGGATATTTTCGGTTTAATTTAGTCGGCGGTAAAAAATTTGACGCTTGGAAGCTACAGAAGGAAGCTGTTGCACAGTACAATAATTTGACGAACCAATGGTTATGTAAAGGATAAAACGTAATGGATACTAATAAGTTTGTCCAAGATAGACTCGCCGAAATTGCCAAATTAACCCAGCCCGAATTGAAAGCCTTTATCAAACAGCTATGTATGGAAATGGCATTCTCCACTGATGAGCGATATGCGACCTATACATTGATGCTGTGGGTAGCAATAGACGAACAGATTGAACGTATTTGCAATGGTAGTTATAAGGGGAAAGTATAATGACAGAACAAATCGAATTGACCGACGATATGCAAGTGATCTTCAACAAAGAAATTCACAAAGCACTGCAAGCACTGTTTGCGCTCAAACAAACCATGCCCCAAAGCGAGACCCTAGAGGGCGGTAAGCTGGACATCGCGACTAAGGCATGTTACGCGCTTCGTGATCAATATGACACAATTCCATTTTAGGGGGGGATATGGGTGAACAACATCTTATTGACGAAATCATGAAATTGAAGTATCCCGCATGGGTAACAGGGATGACGGGTGATGAATTCCACGAAGCACGTATCGCAACAAAGGGAAAACGTCTGCGATTAATTAAGACGCTCACAGGGTTGACAAAAGCGGAGCTACGAACAGCCTCACAACTATTGATAGTCTCCAGATTCCATTGTGAATTTGGGATTATCGCTTATAACAAAGAGAGTAAAAATAGGCAGACTATTCGCCCTTCTCTTAAACAATGCCAAAGATTGGAAATGAAGGGTTACTTGACGCGGGGCGAGAAGTTTTTCAGTGTTGGTGATTTGTTTGAGAAGATATCTCCTCGATACTACTGGTTATTAGATGCGCGACTAATTAAATGGCGTGAGGTTATTGACCATTGGGGATGGTATAAATAATTCTACACTACCCACAACAATCGGAATAAGCTAATTAAACTATACGAGGAGACGACAGCATGACTAACTATATGGAACTACAACGCCTGATAGAAGAATTCGACAATGAAATTGCATTCACTCAGGAGTTTCTAGCAGGGCTACTTGAGAAATATCCCGAGATTGGGGAAATTCAAGAAGCCTTAACATCCTCACAGAAAACACGGGCGGACATCATAGCCCAAGGCAAGGCTCTTGCTAAAGCCGATTACGAGAAGGATCCCACCTCTAAAAAGTTCGGAGTGTATTGGGGTGTGCAAGATCGTAAGAAATGGTCTATCGCGAATAACGTTTTAGATGGGATTACCGCATTCGGGACGTTATTAATAGATAAAAGTGATTGGAAGTCACGCGGTCTACTTGATGAGGCTATCACATTCACCCCTGCAAAAATCGCCAAACTTGCTAAAGAATACGGTGAGTTGACTGAGTTCCCATTTACCGCAACCCAAACCATCGTTACCACATTCTCAGAGAAAGACTGGGGCAAACGATACGAAGATACTGAAGACTAGGAGGATAAGTACATGACCGTCACACAACGCGATTACTACATGGATGATGTTACGTTTGAGCGTATTGTGGTTACTCATTACAGTGATGACAGCCAAAATGATCGCACTGATAAGGAGAGACTGTGATGAAGGGAATTGTTCGTGACTACGGTTTAATCGGGTACATCGTTCTTTTGACCCTAGCGACAGTAATTGTGATTGCTTTAATCGCAATGGCGGGCGGGGATTGGGGTGAAACAGCCTATGAATATGAGCGTTTTCAAGCATGTATCGAGAAGGAATACGACAGAGACTTCTGTCTGACATTGGCTGGCTAACCAACCTAAAAGGGTGTCCTGAGATGGATACCTTTTTTTATGCCATCGAGTATTCCTCAAGCGTCACAATATTATAGTTCGCGTCAATCAATTCACCCAATAACGCCCGTGCCGATGATTCGCGGTGTGCTAGTATGGCAAACGTGGTTAAGACGCGGTATAGGGGGCTATAGTCATTGTCAATGGTTACGACATAGAGATGCTTCGTCATCAGATAAACCCTTGCGTGATGAAAGAAGCCCTCGATGTCAGTTATGCCACCCAATGTCAGATAGCTATGGATCGGTGTAATTGTAATCATAGTGTCTCCACCCACGCGAAGTAAGCGTTAATTCGTTTCAGTATTTCAACTGATATGCCATATATCACCATTCAATGTCAATTTACGCGCATAATACAATTCTGAATCTGGTTCAATAGGTAATAAGAACCCTTGAGATGTTGCTGTTTCGACATGTCGATACGGCTTTATAGACTCCAGATAAATGAGTAGCCGTTTGCTAAAGATATAAAAGCCGTCATAGTCACCAATCAAGAATAGCCATGTATTATCTATTCGGTTGATACCACTGGGTATATAGTTCCTGTTTCGTGCGTTCGTTTTTTCCGCCATTTCGATATAGAAATTTTGAGTGTCTCTAAATCGTTGGTCGTATTTAATTTCTATTCCCTGCAGATTTTCGCCAACAGTGATTTGATACGTCTGCGAGAAGTTGGGGATGATCGAAAGCGCACACTGTTGAAACAATATCTTCGCGATAAAGTCCTGATACTCTTCCCCTAATTTCAACATACGGTTATAGTATTCGGTTTTACCGTTCATTTGCTTCATTGCCCCATATATCCCAATTGCTGATTGGATCACCACGCCTGAATAATTCTATCCTATTCCCATGTGGATATATATCATCAATGATATGTCTAAATAACTCAGGTTTTACACTATGCGCGGTTCGTGGTGACTCTTGAACGCTATCATATAATTTTCGGTTGTCAGGTGTGCAACTGCCCCGTGTACATATCAAAAGCAATTCATGGCGAACCGATACATAATTACCAACATTGTGCTTGACTTTATCCCATATCATTGAAGTTTTATACTTGAAGCCCCACGCATCTATGAGCTCAAAGCACTCTGCCAGCAATGGGGAAGTTACCCATAAAAACAAAACCGCGTTATCATTCGCTAAGTCTCTGACAGGCAATTCGCATAACTCGGATATACTCATACTCGGATAATGCGCTCCTAACGTTACCGTGTGAACATCGCCAAGCGTTGTATGCTGTTCCTCGTTATATTTCCACGGTGGGTCAGCGTAGATAATACGATATTTTTTAGACTCGACATCTAAATTATCTATGTGTGTCTCAAGTTGCTTGGCTCGCACTTCTTTCTTTTCATCACGTTGCACCTGCTGATACACCTGATTAATGCTCACCTCACCACGTCTCAATTGTTCCTTTGTATCATCGTCAGCTTTCGCTTTAATTGTTTTTGCTTTGTGTAAAGTCCCTTTAGATACCCCTGCAATTTTTGCTGTTTCTTTACGAGTGTCGATGATCCCCGCCTTTGCCAATGTTGGCAAAGGCCGGGGATCATTTCCGCCCGTGCTAGTCACTAAATTCTCTTTAGCCTTAGCCTGAAATATCCCCTCCATCAGCAAGGCTAATTCTGAGCGTTGATAGGCGTTTAGGTTACGTCGTGAGAATTGGTTTCGTATCATCCACAGCTTCACTGCGTCACGGTCTGCAAAGTCGTATAATACTGTCTCAAATGGGATATTATGCGCGGAGCATATGGTATAACGGTTGTGCCCGTCTATCAATATGTCATTCCATAATACTAACGAGTCTCGACAGCCGTCAGCAATAAGGCTCGCTTCTAAAATAGCGCGTTCCTCTTCGGACAATGGCGGTAATAAGTCTCTAAATTCATTATCAATTTGTATCATCGTACCCTCCTGTGGTATACTTATCTCATCAAGTCTAATTATCTTGATGGAAAGTTTTCAACTTATCGCCTCGGTAACTCGGGGCGTTTTGCTTTTTGCGATACCTTATTATACCACGGTTTGCCTCATTGTGCAGTTCTGTGCTATACTAAGTTTATTCATGCAGTCCTCCTTGTTTTAGAATCGCCTCGGTAACTCGGGGCGTTTTCTATTTATAGCCTAACTCAAAAAAGAGCCACCCCACACATCCTAGGAGCGACTCTTTTTGATAAGATACTTAGTTCTATGTTAGTTTATGCGATTGACGATCATCTGTCAAGTTGCTGGGGATGGTGTCACGGCTCAACCCATGTAACAGGTCCACCGCTAGTCAATTGGGAGGCGTAACTTTGGTTACGGTATCGGCACGATAGCTATTAATTAGGCGCGCCAGTCCCACCAAGCTATCATCCAGCTTCGTCTTTGTTTTCTTTGCCAGACTATCCAACAGGTCAATCACGTGGTTCGCTTCTTTCACGGTCACATGTCGCTCAACCTTCAAGCCCGCAATGATAACAACTAATAGGTAAATCACCTGCATGATCTTGTCAAAGTTTTCAATTACACCGCTATAATCAGTCATACCGTTACGCTCCTATTATTCTATTTTATCTTTTTGCTTGGATTGTATCATCGCAATATGGATGAGCGTTAAGTTCAACCGTTTTTGGAATGCTTTCCGCTCGCTAGCCGTGGCACTATCCCATTGTTGTTTTATCCACTGCTGTTGTTTTCTCAACCGTCGATAGGCTTGCAACTCTTCCCCATTTGTATTCGGTTGTATCATTGCCATCGTTACACCTCGCTGACTGTAATTGTTATTGACCCACTGGCATAATTACCCAACCGACGATAAATGAATATCTCATATACACCCGCAACCGGACTCGCTAATGTCAAATCAGCCACCCCAGCCGACACCGCGTCTGTGCCAGAAGCATACTCAACACCATCCAGCAAGACGATATACCCAACATCCGAATCACTAGCAATCAGCACATCATTGCAACTCACAACTGGGTCAGCATCGCCTTCTGCCATCGCGGTTTTATCTGCCGTCACCACTAGCGTATCAAATGCGTCCATAATATCCGTTGTCAATCCCTGATCCACTGTATCATCGGGTAGATGAACAATTGTCCCGTATCCACCCGTAGACACACCCAATACCGCGGGAATACCAACTCGAATAATGCGGTCAAACACCAATGAATTTAATCGAGTCTTCTGTTCAATATTAATCATTTAAAGCTCCTGTACCCAGAATTGTGGATGAACATCTGCATTAGTTGTCCCTGATCCCGCGAATAGCGTGCATGTTGTAGACCCCCCGTTATTAAACGAACGCCATCTCAATTTAAATACATGTACCCCTGCGGATAATCCCGTAATTAGAACAACAAATGTCACTGGCGATTGATGTGAAGATGAACCAAAAGTCCCGCCCATCGTTATTCCGTCATCAGCAAAATAATCAACACTATCCACCGCAACATTAAAACTGGGTCCCTCTGATGTCGTTCTGTGGGTAGATGTTAATCCGTTGAATCCGACCAACACATTACCGCCGTTTGTAGTAATGGTTAATGCAAAGTTCGTAGCATCTACATCAACAAAAGACTGTGTAGTCGTAGTATAATCGCTTGATTCATCAGCAGTGTGTTCCGCGTTGTTCTCCATCCGAGTCATTAGAAAATCCTGATTATCCCGAATATAGGTATTTAAGTCCGTCGAAGTTAACGGCTCACTTGCCCATGTCTTAGGCGTTGTCCATGCCATATAATATTCTCCTAATATCCGATAATGTCTTCACTATCAATTGAACTACTATCTATAATCACGTAAGGGGTGGTATCATTTGAGCGTAGATACCATGTAATGCTATACCGATCATAGGCAATGTCATATTGATGGAACTCCCCCAACACCACATATTCGGTATTGTGAACTGACCATGAGTCCTCAATATTGATAACATCGCCAATCGTGATCCCCATCACATCAATAAAATTATCATCCGTGACAATCACCGTCACCGACTCTATCACCCGGCGCATCGTCTTATGGCGTAAAACCAGAAAATCGACGACACTCTGAGCAAAATCCCCATCGGTGATATAGTCACCCCGCAAATCAGGCAAGGGAAGCCAATTGTAGGTAATCATGCTTGTACCATTTTGTGCTGTGGCTATTTCGGGTTGATATGTTGTAATGGGAACACCCCGAACTTTTGCCCGTTCGATTGTCACATTGCCACCTGTACTGTTATTAAAGAAGAGCGTCCCACCTGATGCGTTTAAATCAGCCGATTTATACACTTGTGTCGTTATATTTACACTATTCGCATCCTCAACTAAAATATCAGTCGTTACCAATGGTTCAACGACCGTCAAGGCTGTGATTTTTGTAGCTGGGTTATCGGGGTCTGTATACCGAATTCCCAATTCTTTTTTTCTTCCATTTGCAATTGTAATCGGCACACCGTCAGACGAAAACAGCAACGCATCAGAATCCCCTATGCTACGAGGTGAATAGTGCAACCGCGCTTCATTATAGACAGGCGTAGATACAGGTGGCGCACTCACATAATCCCCACCTGATAGCGATAATGCCACCGTCTGTAACCTGTCATGATACCGATTATGAAAATGAAACTTAACATCACGCGGTTGATAGAAGAATCGACCAAACGCCTCAGCCATGCACATCCCAGCAATGAACAGTTGTGCCTTCTGAACACTCAAACCCTTACGATCCTCATGTAAAACATCCCCAACATAAGCTAATGTGCTGTACCCCGTCTCGAAGTCAATTAACCCACTTACATCCGTTGACGGGTCGAATATATTAACCGTGCTATCTATATCATGACCATCAATGAAGAAAAAACCCGAGGTATACGGCAATACTAAATGCCCAGTTCCCATCATCGTTGTCAGTGCCACATCAGCCGTAACTGACTCAGCTACATCAGGCTCATAATTCAGCCGTTGCACCCGTGGCATCGCGCAGACACACGAAATTACAACGACTTGTTGACCAAATTCACCGAGAGCTTCTTTGATCGACTTCGCAAAATAGGTGAAGTTATACGACAACCCATTATCCGACACGGTGATCCGAACCATAATTCCGCTATGGATCAAGTTATAAAATTGTGCCGTTGTATTCTCAAATGCCAATTGCCCGTCTTTATTATCCAATACGAGTTGCATCTGGTTCACAGGGGCAACATGTGCCGCGACATTGCTTTCTACTTGCCCGACATTTGTCCAGCCTGACGTAAATGCCCATGAATCGCGGACGCGCGCGGTCACATCGGAGAGTGGATGACTAAATAGCTCATCACGGTTTAAGTCAATCAATACCTGAATATTCATTATTCGGGTTGTGACCCCCCGTTATTATTGACAATCTCAGTCATATCGTCCTGCAATAGTTTTTTAGCTTCTGGACTATCATAGACCAACTTCACTCTGATATTAATCTGCCCGCTGTAATCTTTTCCTGCCACTTCATCCAGCATCCCACCTAATTCGTCGGTTAACTCAATCCCATCGTAAACGGTTGAGTTAAACCGATCCATACTCATCACATCAAGGTTCCCGCTAATTGTTTGGACGGAAGTGTCCATCTCGGTAAGGATCCCTTGAGAATCACTAAGCGTTTGCGTAAGGTCTGTCCCTTGCCCGCCCCCCCCATACATTCCCATTTCATTCATTGGGGGTGCAACACCTGTTCCAATTAGCCCACCTCCACCGCCACCGGCATAACTGCCCGGTTGCAAATAGCCGTTGTCATCGCGTAGATAATTGTAATCCTGCCACTTGCCACCATACCGCCCAGCGAGTGTATAATTATTATCGCCCGGCATAATTTCAATACCTGAGCCACCACCACCTGTTTGAGCGAACCCAGCATCCCGCCGTGCATTTTCTAATATCTCTTGCTCCGATAGCCCTGCTTGCTGTCCTGACTCAACCGCTTTCAGGATACCTTCCGCAGCAGACACCGCAACATCTTCGCCATACTGTTCGGCAATATCGGCAATCAATGGGGTAAATTCATTCTCAAAGGCTGATGACAAATCAGTTGTGCGCCCACTTTTTCGGTCCATAGCTTCTTTGAACTTGTCTCTCGTATCGCCCTCCTCGAATCCGCCCAGGAACATATCCCCAGCTTCACCGAGTCGCCCACCTGATGTTTGCCCCAACATGCCTGATAGGCTCATGTTATCAAAGGCTTCTTTCGCACGTTCCGCTTGTTCAGCGATACCTTTTGCACCCTCTAACATTGCGTCCATACGTTCCACTTGGACTTCACGAATAAACGGATCTTCTTTGAGGTCTTCAGCTAATAATTTAAGTTTTTCATAGCCATTGATAGCTTCATTAATGGAGTCAGGTTGCATCCACCCTAAATTCCCTTGTCCTAAATATGAGGATGACTGGATATCACTATAGACCCCACCGAACTGACCATAAGATAAATCTGTTTGTTGTTGTGCGATAGCCTGTTGAGACGCGGCTAAATCAAACGCAAATGTCCCCGTTGATGTACTAGAGATACCCGGTTGAATATTCATCGCAGTCGATGTTTCCCCAAGCATAGGGGGCAATCCCATTTTGAGACGTTCAGCTTCCATCTGTAATTCAAAGGCGCGCCCCAGCATCGAGGTTTCAATCTCATGGTCAACAGCAGTCTCTAGGGCTTCGCCAAATTCTGCAGGTGACTCTACCGCGATAATGAACATCTCCGCAAGTTGCGCCCCTGCTTCAAACGCAGCTGATGTTACGTCGGCTAACTTAGTTATCAAGTTATCCAGCCGTGTCCCCAAACGATTCATTGAGGTTTCACTAACATCCGCTGCATCACCCAACCGTTCCAACGTATCAGCACCCTGTTCAAGCACCGTCATTTTGAAGGCTTCCGATCTATTTAGGGCTTCGCCTGATGCTAATAACTCATCCATTCGGGTTTTGGCTTTGCCCGAAGACATGCCAAACGAATCGAGCCTCAAGACACTATTATTCGCAAGCATCATTGAGAAGTTATCTATGGCATCCGTTGCACTATCGGTGGGCTTTTTGAGTTTGATTGCCAATTCCATTAATCGGTTCATCTCATCTGCAGAGTCCGCTAACCCCATTTTCATCATCTGGTTAGCACCACTTTGCAAGGTCATATCGTCAACCACTTTACCCGTGGTTTCCCTCAATTGGCTTAATAACTGGTTCGCCCCGCCAAAGTCAGTCGCCAAATTCTGGAAGATTAACCCAGTCCCACGCGCTTCAACCCCCAGCGCGTTAAGTTGCCCGGCATACTGGATGATTTTAAATCCGGCAAAGGCTGTACCAAGGGCCTGTATATTGTCTCCTAAACCCTTAAGACTCCCCATTGCGCCTGAGTTGCCCTGCATCTCTTTAGACCTTTTTTGGGTCTTGAGAAGTTCCGTGTTTAACTTTTTAAACGCAGGGGTCGCCGCATCATTTGCCGATATTGTAAAGGTGAGCCGTTCATTCGATGCCATAGAGTGACTGCATAATGGTTGCGTAGGCTTCAGGGCTTAATTTTTCTTTGTCAACCATCGAGTCTAATATACCTTTTAGCGTCTTGACCCGCTCTTGCTCGTACTGGAATAGGACCTTTTTTTCCCACTCAGGCAACGCTAGAAAGTCGCTAATCGTCATCTGTTTCTGATGAACTACCCGTAATAGCTTCAGCTTCCATGCGTTGAAATCGGGCAGTCGCTTCCTCAGAACTCACTTTCTTACCAAAGGCGCGCGTTCGAATCCCATTTAATAGCGTCCACACCATCGACGAATCAATATTCAAAAGGATTTCTGCTTTAGCTTCTAATGTAGACGGTGTTTTCCCGCCCCACTCAATCCCCTCACCGCCTTCTAACGACACGACGACACGCATAACATTTCGTGTTATTTCAGCTTGCGCGTCAATTAACCGCTGACCCGCCAAATCATGGATCAACTTTTTGGGGTTGTCGGGGTCTTTAATCTTCGGGGCTTCATCTGCCACGACTGTTAATCCAATTTCATTCCACTCCGTATAGGTCAATGCTTTCAATTCATACGTCGCTATCATTGCACCGTCGTCACCTAAAATGTCTAGGTGAAAGGTATTATCCGTGTAATCGTTAACTTTAAATGCCATCTTGCCCCCTTTTGGGTTGCAGAGGCGGTACAATCTATACCGCACCACCTCTAGTTATGTTAAGTTGTCAAACCGGTATTGTTAATATCAATCAATAGCGTGGTTGTCGCTGTGGCAATTCCCACCCGACTGATATATTTACCGCTGGTTACATCTGCTAATGGAGCAGTTGCCCCAGCCGTGCCGCTCAGGTAGTAGGTCGTTTTGGCAGTCAGACCGCCTCCAACCGTTACCGTCGCTCCATCTACCGCAATAAGCACAAATTCACCGCTGGCGGCCGCATGTAATGCCATCCCCAGCACAACTGCACTCGCAACAGCATCGTTGTCCGCTGCTTTGACCTTGTTATTATCCGCCGTGTCACGGTACACCCAATCATGTTTGGCAATCGTCCCCCCCGCAACTTCGGTGATGGTCTTTGCCTTGCTGTCCGGTGTCGATACGCCACTGAATGTTATATCAGCCATATCGTCCCCCTACGCAATCGTAGACGCTGTAATTGCGCCGTCTACGTTCAAGGTCAGGGATAGTTTTTCAGGATCACCTGCCCCCGCCGTTTTTTGGTTCAAATCAGCATTCCCGCCAAGCCGAACCTCAAAGTCATATTGCGTTGACCCACTGGTGGCATCAGGAACTTGAAGCCGAACAGACCGCGCTCCACCCTTTGCCGTGGCATGTAACATCCACGCCCGAACAATTCCCGCCAATTCGGTGGCGGTTGTATCGTTGAGATACGATAATGTCAACGTGCCACCCACGCCACCTTCAAGGGCTTTCGCCCAGCGGTTGCTCATCGTGTGATAGGTTGACCCATTGATATTGAGAGCTAATTGCCAGCTATCAACATCTGTTGAATAGTCTTGTAACGCATCGCTTGCATTGTCAATTTGAATAACGCCTTCATCAGCTACGACAACAGCCATTAGTCAATCCCTTCCGTCGCCGTTTTAGGCAACGCTATTTTCTTCTTTTTGGTTTTGATTACGCCAAACTCAACCAGACGTGCGTAATCATCATGCTCGTTGTCCACAGACTCTAGCGCATACCCTAGCAAGGAATTAATCTCGCGTTGGGTCTTGCCAGCAAGGTAGGACGGTCTCAACAAAATCGGGGGGGGAGCTTGCCGTAGATTGGCTTGTGCGTCACCCGTACTGATTTCTTGAATCCCCTCATCCGCATTGTATGTCCCCTCATTAGAGACAAACGCTCCTGCAGGCACTCGTTCTTGTGACCCACTGTGAACAAGGTTTGTAATTACTTTATAAATTGTCATTCCACAATTTCCTTTACGGTTAACATCATTAGAACACCGTAGTATTCATTTTTAGTGCCTTCAGGAAACACAAACTGATTCCATTCATAGTCAATCGACTCAATCGTTACCTGTTTCAGCCCTAATTTTAGTTGTGCTTTGAATTGCGTTATATAATTCCCGACATATGTCACCAACTCAGGCAACGATGCTTGTAACGTTGATCCATTTTTGATAGGTGCAAATAGCATCAAGTCCGCTAATTCCCACCGCACGACCACCACACCACCGAGCGTAACAGCAACCATATCGCCATCGTTATCGCCCGTTTGCATCGGGAAAACTACCCGCGCGGGTGTTCCTTTTACGGAGTTGCTTGCATTATCCAAGCTATAAACCTTTGGGGTTTTACTCAGTGTATTGACGCTTACATTGCCGATCGCGTCAATGATCTGCGTGATTTGACTCATAACCACGCCACCGCCCGTGTGTAGTGTTTCAACAGTTTACACACATCACTGGGGAAATCCTTATCGTCGCTTTGATCCTCTTGACGCAACCAATGCAAAATCAGCATGATGCACGCCAGCTTTACATCGCTACTTGGATTTTCACTATAGCCCCAATTCCCAACAACTGAAATTGCATCTTCGGGCGATGTGCTATATTCCCACACGTCCGTTGTATCCGTTTTCAACTGTATCCCATAGATCGGTGTGCTATTGCGGGGCAACGTTACATATTTAGTTGACGCGATAACCGTTTCATCAGCGTCCCCATTCGTGATGACGAGTGACGTGGTGTTTGCCAGCCACTCATCAAAATAGAGGATGCTCCCATCGACATTAGCAATCGCGTCAAACTTACGGGTAGATGTACTCGTAAGTTCAAATACATTACCCGTGTCCGACTCAATCGCAGACTCTGCCCGAGCGATAAGCGAAGATATTTCAGCCCCCAGCGCATCATTGGAATCCATGCCCCCGTGCTGTAAAACCTCTGCCTTCGTCACGTAAGCCATTGGTTACGCTACGATCTCTACAACACTAGCGAGGTCGTGGCTTGTTACATTGCTGTAATCACTGCGCAATCCAATAGCGACCAAACTACAATCACTGGTTGCTGTACCGATTGTGAATGTACCCTCAATGAAGTTTAGACCCTGCGCCGCGCATTCTTCCGCGCTAACCTCAAGGATCACTTGGTCATCGTCATTGGTTGCCTTCACCAATTGCGTGATACTTTTACCTGTGACGGCGGTTGCGTGTGATCCTGCATTCGTGGACGCGCCACCTTTGATAGCAAGGTCAAGTGTTCCCGATGTTCCTAGAATGCCTGTTTGCACGATGAACATTACCCTCGACCATTTACTCATATCAATCTCATCAGTAATCAGTGCCGCGGCGGTATTTGCATCTGGGTCAATTGTAGCAACAATACCCAGCATTTCAGATAATCTTATATTCGTAGTCATATCATATTCTCCTAGACTAATCGTCCATCTTGACGAATGGGGAAACGGTGTATGCTGAACCAGGGCCAGCCAAGGTAATTTCACTATTAAGCCATGGTTTTCCATCAATGCGCGCTCCATAACGCCATACATCATTCCCATTGGTGAAGTCGGCATGCTCACTATAGTCAATGTACATTCCACCCAGTTCAAACAGGATGTAAGATGCCAATTCAGCCAGTAACAATGCACCGCTTGAATTAGCTTGTGCCAGGTGTTCACTAAAGATGATTGGACGACCATCAAGCACCATTGTCGGTCCTTGCGATACATTCGTATTCCAGACCGACCCCCCTGTTCCTGTTTCCAGCGCATAGATGTCTGGTAACATAGACCGGTGCATCAACCATGCACCACCGCTAATCTGATTGTCATCAGTTTGGGCAAACATGGGTTTAAATCGACTTATCATTTCAGACATATCAGCCAATACAAACGAATCGGAGGTATCAACCGTGAGGCTAATCAAACAATCTCCATTCAAAATCCCGAGAGGTTGCGATGCGCCGGACCCTAGAAGGATCAACCGTTCAATTTTTTCAGTTTGCCCGCGGGTAATCAAGTTACGCAATAGTGACTCCATACCAGCCACTTCTTGAGTCAATTCACGGCTCACTTTGACGTGTCCACTCGCAGCATCGGAAACGTTAAATAGAATTTGGTCAAAATTTGCGGTTTCTTCGGTGTATGCACCACCTTCAGCGCGCACGTTAGTTCCTACACCTGATTGTTCCGCAGATTCACCCCCCCCAGCCGTTGGGGCTGTTGCTAAGTCAAGGCTCGGGAAACGTCCCGATCGTACTGAGACCTGTTGACGTGTCACCCCATTTACAATCGGGCTACTTCGCATAATGGCGTTAAGGAATTGGGTCCCAAATTCTTCAGGAATCAAATACCCCCCAAGACCACCGCTATCACCTGATTGAGCTTTCATATGGGTTGACCCATAAACCGATGTAAGGCGGACATCATCTTTGCGCTTAACCGCCATTAGCCAGTCACCAAATGACTTGACATCTTTATCAGCCGTGCCACCATCGGCGGTAAAATAGCCACTTTTACGAATCGTTGGGCTGTCTTCCATCTGTTGCAACAGCTTGCCGATTGCATCCGACATGCCCTTGACTTCGCCTCGATATTCTGAGAGTTTGCCGTCAAGGCTTTTCATTCCTGCTTGCACTTTACCATCAATGATCTGATTTAACTGATCGTTGTCAGACTGTGCAGGCGTTTTCTTTTGAGTGTCATCACTCATGTTATCACCTCTAAAACTTATTTGAGTAGAATGTGTATCGTCGCTCGTGTGTGTATCACCGTTTGAACCCTTCGCTTGCACAGCCTCTGGCTCGTCTAAGTTCGTCGCATCACTCGCGTTTAATACCGTATTAATCGGCAACATCTCGATTGTTTTATATGTCGCCTTGTTTCGATAATCCGCTGGGGTATGAGTTAAACTTGCATCGCTCCCCAGACTCCATTTTGTAATTTCATAGATACCGCTTTTGATTTCGTGCTTCTCCACTAAGTGAGACGGAACACCGCTGGACCAACCCACCGACTTTCCCCTAGATTGACGCTGTTCCATCAAGTCAATCACCATCGCGTCATATTCGTTGGCTTCATCCAGCAAGCCCTGAATCCACACGCTTTTATCCTTAATGGACAATTCCGCCTTGATGCCATGGTTGAGTTTGTGAGTCTTTAACACAGGGTCAAGCCCGTGGTTAAAATACATCGTGGCTTTACCCGTCCCGCCATCAAGATCAAAATCGGTAGCCTTTGTAAAGTAGTCTCCTACGAAGTCCGCCTCATCGGGCGACCCGAACAGCACAAGATGCCCCTCGACAACACGTTTCCCATCGACGGCATCGTGCATCTTCACTTCACTACCCAGTGTAATTAAATTTGGCATCGTTTTGTCTCCACTATGATATACTTCGCTTAATCTCATTAGCCACAATCTCCCCAATCCGCCGACGTTCTCGGTTTGATACGGACCGAATGGAATGCTTGCCCCACACGCGCTTAAAATAGGGATTCCCACGTTGGCTACCTTGTACGTCGTCTAAATATTCGGTGTTATTCCCTAATGTTTGAGTCAGCCCACCATGACTGGCTTTAGATGCCCATCCAGTCCGTAGTCGGTTGGTTCGTTTGTAACGAGAGCTTGACGGTTGGTGCGGGTATTCTTGTAGTTTGCCCTTTGCATAAACAATCGCAACTGCTAACCCGCGCTTCAACCCTTTTAATTTAACCAGAGCTTGTGCGATGCTTACGGATTTTCCCATGTCTGCCTTGATGTTAATCTTCATAGTATAGGGTTCTCGTAATCGTATCTGACTCCACAACGGCATCGGGTATGCGCGGGCGGGTTATCGTATTGTCTGCCTGATGACGGGTTCACAAAATAAGCATTAAACCCGATTCCTTCAGCTTTTACACCGTCCAACGGTTCACATACAGGACATACATTCGCATCCCGCACGGTTAACCACACCTTCCGCAACAGCACGCCTTCTTTGGTCAATTCATCGACAACTAACCTCTCACCTTGAACCGCGGCGCGGGTTACTTCCGTGATCGCGATTTCTTCAGCTTTAGCCGGTCCATAGATGCGCCCGACTCGCTCAAATAACCCGTCACGGTCAATCTTATTTTCTAAATAGTCACCAATGGATCTCCCCATATGCCGTCTGCGGGTATCAATTAGACCATTCGATAATTGGCTACTATAGGTCCGTGCCCACTCAATCGCTCGCTCATTTGCCAAGTCAACCGACACCCCTGTAAAATTAACCTCCGTTGCCATATTGCCAATCGACTCAATAAACACGGTTTCCAGTTGGGGGGTTAACGTGGTCTGAAAATCAACTAGGATTTCACGCCATACGTCGTCTGTAAAATTCGATAGGGCTGGGGGGTCGCCAATTAGCTTCAATAGTTTGCGCCGTGTCCTTCCATTGAGCTTGCCCACCGCTTCCGCCATGCGTTGCTCTAATGCGTCACGATTCGATAAGACAGGCATTAATACTCCTCATTATCGTGATGGTGGTCAGACAGACTGACCGCATGTTGGAAGATCGTCGGGATATCGCCTTTATAATCAACCTCCGCCAAATGCCCACGAATCGCAGATGCTAATGTTGGTGGGATTAAATTACTCTCAAAGTCAACCTCCGCATTCCCCTGTCTCCGATAGGCTTTGGTCGCCTTACGTTCCCACATATCCAAATGGGTTGCAATCGACTCAACCGACTTAAATGTGCGGACTTCAACCATATCCGTTTCCCCATTCGTCGATACAATTGGGGTCTCGCTAATGACCATCTCGGGTTCAGGACTCGGGAGCGACAACCTAACAACCCCCCATTGCTCATCCGTCAAGTCATACCCTAGTATCTCCATCGCTGTGACCAACGGAATACCTGATACAACCAAACTCGCTAACGAGCTTGACCGGTCCGCCTCATCCGTCTGGAATACATCCATCTCTTGCTCAAGGAACTTTAATTCGCCCGGTATCTTATTCATGGCGAAATAGGGGTTGAGCATGTCCTCAATCCGTCGCGCTATCGGTAAGACCGTCTCAGTGTAAAATGCTCTGTTATCCTCATGGGCAGTGGCATAATTCGCCGCATTACTGAATAGCTTCGACATCGGGATACCTAGCGCATTCGCAATATCTTCGCGCTTTGAATTGGTTAACTCAGGCACGGCTAAATCCTTCATCGGACTGCCAATGGTATGAACTTTGGTGTTTGACCCTATCGGAAATACTTCGTAGGCTTTAGATAACCCCGTTCCCAACATCCGCTTGAAAATATTCCGAGTCCGTTCCTGTTCTGCTTTTGGCATGGTTTCAAAGTCTTCAATCTCAACAAGTGTCGGGTTAACCGCGCCGCTCTTGAAATACTTGATGCCATACCCATCAATTGATTGTAACAACCCAGCAGCGGCTAATGCAGAAACAATAGGCGCATCACCAATGGATAACTCATCCGACCGTGACGGTATCCATGAATATCCCAATTCGTCACGGGTATATTGAATGGGTTGTCCCTTGTTTAGTTTACGTTCAAACCCAACCAATCCCACATTATCTGTAAACTTGGGGGTAATCGACTTCGGATGGAATCGGCGCATCTCTTTGTTTGTCCCGAGGCTGTTCTGCTCGATAACACAATACATCACCGCGTTAAACAGGTAATCTCCGACAATCGAATTAAGGAAGTCGGCCCAGCGAACTCGTAACCCCATCGCGTCTAGCTCTTCCTGATTGCGGGGCAACCCGACCACCGCCTCACAAATCAGCATTACAGCACGATATAACCACGGCACTTGTTGGTAGAGCTTATAGCGGTCATCATTCCTAGACGCACCCCCCAGCACGCTGGTCCATGCCTCCGCAGGGAACTGGCTAATAGGGATCGCTTTTGTCCCGTTCACGGTATTGAAATGAAATGCTTTAGTTGATTTTTGCATGTATTATCCTAAAGAAAATATCGGCTACGTTTTACACGCGCTTTATTTGCTAGTGCCAACGCGATAACAATATCATCATGTAACCCAGGCGGTGCGTTATACCGATAATTACCACTGGGTAACGTTTCTATCGTGTAGGCTTGTAGCTCCCCCAGCAAGATAGGATCATTCAAAATACCGATGGTCTCTTGCTCTAAGTTTAATGCAAGGCTGTTAATAATTTCAGCTTTGCTCTGCTGGGTTGTCGTAAACCCTCTCACCGGTATCCCACGCTTTTGTAATTCTTCAATGTTCGGTGAGCCGATACTATTCGACTCTGCCAATATCATGCGTGGCTTATATTTTTCATACATGGTAATGAGCCTATCGCGTTGCATCGTCCAGTCAATTTGGTTGAACCGATCCATTGCCACCATATGACCCGTATTAGCATCTATCGCAACAATAACCGTAAAGTCATTCGCACGTCCCCAATCGACACCGAATACAATATGTTTCGCATCGACGGGCGGGGGGTTGATACACGCTTGCAAGTTACGAAAGACCGCGCCCCCATCGTCAAGGAACTCCGCCATATATTCCTGTCGGAACACCCGTTCTGGGGTATTGCGTTTAATGTCCTCAATCTCTGCATGGTCTATCAGGGGGTTGTCATAGCTTGTGAAATGCCATGATGCCCAATTGTCGTATTCAGGGTCAAGCCCACGTTGATACAACTTCCAGAAATGGTTACGCCCATTGGTTGAGCTTAGGAACGTTGCCCCACCTTTACTTTCTAATAGCATTGGTCGCAACTGATAATCCCATAGGTCCTCTAACGCACAGAAGGCGGACTCATCAATGAAGGTGTGCTGTATACCAGCCCCACGCTTGAAGTTATTCGCACCGATCATTCGGAGCTTCCCACCTGAGGGGGTAATGATCTCGCGCCTTGACTTATTGATATTATCGCGATGTACAAATTGTTCAAAGAATACCAAAAACTCCTGCCAGGTCTCGGTTGTATTATCAAAGGTCGGATTGACCCACCACACCGTTAAGCCCTGCATCACCATATAAATGGCGCGTAGCTTTTGTGCCTCAGTCTTGCCGAAGCGTCGCCCTGCTGCTATCACATTGAACCGTGCAGGCGGGTTAACTATCGCTAATTGATTAGCGTGTGGCTCAATCGGTAAAGTCAATGGGATGGTTGTCATTCGTCGGTTGGGTACTCTAGCTTGTAGACGATAGCACCACCGCCCTTGCCAGTAAATTCTTTACGCTCTATTTCTAATCCCATAATTTTATCAATGCGAGTTTGCGCTTGTATACATGTCTTATAGTCTTGCACTTTGAACGCCTTCTGAAATAGCATCTCGTACCGTTCTAAAGCTTGTCCAAGTTCCGTGTCACGTTTTATCTGAGTTCGTTCATTAAAATATTTATACGCTCTAGCAATATAAGTGTCAGTTTGAGACCGTTGTATTCCCCATGTTTGCCCGCTATATTCCAGTATTTCTTGACGACTTGCACCTTTCAAAAGGAATGTATACACGTCATTAATACGTTCCAACATCTCTATATTTGTCGCCTTCTTATTTCTGGACATTACGGTTTATCATTTCTTCAAAAAAATCGTCCACAAAAAAGTTATATACATCAGGATGCGTCGTCAATATATATTGTTCGCATCGAGGTTGTGATGATAGGTTTGCACTACCTGTCACCGTTACGGTTCTGCCATCAGGGGCAAGTAGGCAAATCGACTTGACGTGATTCTTAAATGTCAGGAAGGTTTGGTTATGCCGTTGGATACCTTCAATCAATGTATTCGCCACTGCCGATTCACGGGTTGTAAAATAAGGATCGGTGACAACGGTTAACGTTTTGATATTGCCGTTATCAAGCATCTCTAACAAGTTGAGAGCATGGTTTCGATTCATCGCCCATGTGCTGACATAGGCGACAATATCCACATTCCCCAATAACTCAACTAAATGAGGAATAAACGTCCCGAAGTCAAACGCATCTGATATATTCCCATGTTTTATCTCTGCGCCTGACCCGTTGCCGATAATATATAAATCGGTGGTAATCGGTGGCAATGTTGGAATTAGTTTATTCATTGCTTCTTTTTTAAGACCGTTAACAAATCGCCGTTTCACCTCTTTACGCTCAAAGGTTTGGGGGTTGGCTAGGTTATCACGAGTATGTATATCTATATCGTCCTTTAGCAAATCAGATAAACTCATCTAATCACTACCCTCTTTCACCAACGCCACTAATGCGCTCAATACCTCTAGCATGAGATACATATAATTGATATGTCCACTTAACTCAGATAACGACGTGTAAACAATGCCGTCAGTGCGGATCATAATCTGGTAGCCCTGTGGAGAATCCCAACTAGGCTCAATCGTCGCTATGAATGACCCATGCTCAACCCAGATTACATCATTTTTAGGATTGACATCGACAACCAATTTAAGGTCAAGTAAAGTATACCCATCAATAACCGTTTTTACCGCGTCGGTGATTGCCTCTAATGATAGGTCGGATAGTTTAACGTGTTTCATCGCCCCACCACCGAAACAACAAACTTCTGCCTCAAGTCAATCGGTTGGGCAAGCCACCACATCGCATCAAAGTGTTTCAGTTGTTGATAGGACTCTTCATCAGGCAAGTCCGTAACAATCGTAATCGACGTATGTTTAGAGTCCATATCATCGGGGTCAACCATAACAGTGACCTCAAGGGCTTTATAAACTCCGAAATAGGTATCTATCGCGTGACGTATCGTCTTAATGTGACTCATCTACCGCCCTGCCAGTTCAAATAAACCGCCCAACGCTGTAACAACGCCACCACCGATACCTGCGCGTAACGCCACATAAATTCCCTTATTCACCATATTAGCGATAAGGTCATTCCGTTTTTCTTTTCTCGCAAGACGTAACTTTCGCTGTTCGGCTTGGGCATTCTCATAGTTCGTGTGCCATGTATCCAGTTCTTTCTGGCGGGCTTTCGCTTCATTGTTCTCTTTTTGGATGTTAACCATTTTTAGATTGGTTTCAGCGATTGACCCTTTTACCTCTATGATATCTCGCTCGGCTGTTAAGATACGCCCACGCCATATACTCACCTCTAAACGATCTGCTTCCGCTTCTTTGCGAATCGCGGGTATGTCGGTCTTAACGAGTCCCTCAATTAGCTCTAACAGTGCATCCAGCCGTGCCAATCGTTCTTGCTGTTGATTGTGTCCATTGGTTAGGTTTTTTAATTCCCCTGCCTGATGGTCAATTAAGACCTGTTGTTCTAATGAGCGTTTGGTCAGTTGTCCCGACAGTGCATCAAACTTAGTCGTCAATGTTTGAAACCCTTGTGCCACCGTTGCATTAATATCAACCGTTGGACTATAGGACTCTAATTGGTGGTCAATATCAGTTTTAGAAATAAGACCATACTTTTCAATTTCATCTTTGACCAAATTAGGGATGGCATCAAATTTATCATTTAACTGTCGGAGCTGTTCAAAGACAGCGGTTAAGTCTGGCATTGGTTCAATGCTCTCATTAGTGGTCAAGTCATTAGTCATGATATACTATTCATAGTCTACGATCCATTGCGTATGGCTCATGGAGGGCGGATAATTTAGGTTATCGCGCCCGCTTTCAAATAAAATGGGTTATTTCACTAATACGAGCGTGATGGTACGATCGGCTGCTTGATTTGAGCTAGATGCTAACTTGATGTACCGCGTAAAGCTAAACGAATCCCCAACGGGGATCGAAACGTATCGGTATATAAAAAGCCCACGCCAATCGACATGAGCCATTTACAATTTAGGGGGATAAGGTATGACTAACATCGTACAACGTTAACCATTAGAAATAAAATCAAATAATATCAGATATATCAGAATTCACACCGTATTTGCTAACAAATAGAACTTGACGGGCTTCTTTGCGAGCGGATGTTCGCATATCATCTCGTAAAAACGTAACCCACTCTGGCATGTCATCTTTGAAATGTTCGTGGCACTCTGGGCATAAACCAAGTCTGACATACGCCATGCCTGAACACCCATCAAAATAATTGCTTGTTGGACATGCTACCCTGTCATTTTTTATCATATTGTCGATAACGGTCATTGGTAGCTCTATTTTAACTGTCTCTTCACTACGTATAGCCATGCTGGTATCAAATGTAAGGGTTTTTGTTTCTAATTGATAATTAATGATAATTTGGCGGTCTTCCGCACGTCTCAGATTTTCCCACGCGGTTTGCCGATGTATACCTAATGTCTCACTAATATAGGTCGTCTCGGTTTTCCCTAATTGTTTGGCTTCTAAGGCTAGGTCTAATACGATTTTCTGGCGGGGTAATAGTACCATACGATTATTCAATGCCTTGAGGAATAGTCGCCTGAACCTGCTGAACTCAGTCGGTCGCTTTACAATCATGTCTCTCAATAATTGGATGGAATGCTTTCCCTGTTCTTGAATATCGAGTGCATCCACCCAGCGTTCTGGGTTTTCGTACCATTGGTTATCCCCTACAAACTGCATCGCCTACCCCGTCTGTTAGTCAATAATATACACAACTATACCAAACGGGGCGGAGCTTGTCAAACTAGGTCAATAGTTAGAAGAATAATACACCTCGTATCCTTGCATCAAATAACCCTTCGCTCCAACTATGAATGCATGGTCTTGCCATCGGTACTCATCACTATCAATATACCAATGGCCTTTATCTCGTGACGTTTCGATCACCTCTAGCATATCTAACGTTAGTTCTATATCTTTGCAATTGATGTCTTGCCCAGCTAATTCGACAAAAACCCGTTGCAATGGATAATGCTTGCGCCAGCACCCAATATTAACGGTTCTATCATCAATCTTTACAAATGCGTCTTGATCTAATCCCATCGTGTTAATCCTCACTTTCTGGCAATACGTACTCCACCCCGTGTTTGTCTTTGATTGTTGCCCATTCTATCTCGGTTCGCGGTGCAACTACTACGAATTCGCCACGAGAGAACCAAACACTATTATTTGTATCAAGGCAAAACAACTCTAATTGAGAATAGGAAGTTGGTTTTAACACATCACCTCGCTTGAATCGTTTGGGGTTATTATTCATTGCATTCTCTAATTTATCCATCGTCTATGATATCTCCCCTATAGTATTATCGCCTGTCGTATATGTTCCGTCAGCAATAAAACCACCAATCGTCAATATCGCCGATTCGATCAAATCAACGCAATCTGATTCCGACATACCACCATGCGTCGGATCGTCACCAAATCGTGCATAAATTATGTCATCAGACGAGACCCCTATCGAGAAATCCATAACCTCATCCCGAGACTTACCGACTGATAATTCCCAATCACCATGTCGCGCTCTAAAATAGAGATAGTGACCATAGACAACCCCCTCTATCTGCGTGGGTGCAGGTGACATAATGCCCCCAATATGCGTGTTTTCCGTGCCGTATGTCTGGTTCAACTGTGCTATTGTGTCCATCGTTTTTACTCCTTATATCGTAGTTTCTGACCGTTATATTTATATCCCAACTTATCCCAGATTAGTCTTTTCGCGTATATGTGGAATTATATTATAGAGTCGTCTGTCTAAATTCGGTAACTCAAAATCTTGGTCTTCTTCAACCATGACACTACGTTCACATTGTCTAGCGCACCATTTATTCAACCGATCTGCATTCACGATTGGTTTTGAATGTCCACCTTCCACCATACCGTTATCATCAGGTGCATCTCCCAGTTCGTGGTCAGCTAACCATACCCAGTCGTCCTCATCAATACCGTTTCGGTCAGGATCAGGATGGTATAGATCGGGGAATCCAATCCCATATACTTTTGATGCGACATCATCAAGATAAATGTGAGGGCGACCGTTCCCCCATGCTTTCTTGCAGTTCCCATCGCACATTAGAATAAGTGGGATCCCCACGTATGTTATATTCTTTGCAATCATTGTATATGCCCTCCATCCTCTAATTCCTTCTCAATAGCTTCGCGAGTAGCATTAAAATCGAATCGGTTCATGGGCAGATAAACAGGCGCGATGCCCAACTCTTTGCATAATAGGGTTAATTCGGTGCATAATAGTTCTGGCGATAAACCCATATCAATCTTATCATAATCCCGTTTGATCTCATCGCCTGTCATCAGCCAATCCTCTCAATCCCAATAACCCAAACGCTCGGGTTCGTATCCCCACCGTTCCCCGTTTTCTTGTGGAGCATGTTCCACGTATCTATAAAGTTTAGCACTGGCGAACGGCTGGACGCGGGACTAACACCCTCTGCAATAGCGTCCTGTTTACTAATATCTTGTAACGGTTCAGAGCGTAGACTCGTGATACGATACGATAGCGGTTGCCAACCCATATTCTCTAATACCGTTTGCCAAGTCGTATTTAATGTACTTTCAAGTCTAGCATACCCCAGTACTGATGTAACATACATCCAAGTCGTATGTGCCAACTCAATTTTACCATCGTCATTCATCCGATAATAAGCTGAACCCAACGTTCTGCCAGCTATAACTTTGTAATCGCGCCCGACTTGCCATTTCAAGCGATATTTAATATCACCCCTCGCATCATCTGCATAGCACGTCACAACCGCATCGCCCTCCCCCCTATAATTCGGGATAAACAGTTCGTTAGGTTTTTCGGGCCGTCGGGTTTGAGTCTTATCCCCTCGAATAATTGATTTGATATTGTCCTCTGTAAATATGAACCCCATTATGACACCTCCCGTTTCTTATGATTCTCAATTGCCTCATCAATGGCGTCTATTTCTACACTGATATTATAAAAACAGTTGAAGGCTGCGAAACTGTTTTTGATACGATATAAAGGCGTGGCATGGTCAGAGCGACACAATACCCCTAATTTGTATAATCTCACAAGAGATGTTCGCGCCCCGTAGTGTTCAGGGAAATAGTGGTGGACTTTATGGCGTGTCAATTCCCCATGCTCAATTAGGATATCGAGTACCATTTCCATCCATCGTAAACGGTTGCGCTGTGCCGTTAGTACCCGTACATTTGCCATTAGGTATCCTTTCCAACGGGGGGAGTCGATGCCGACTTTATCATAGCGTAAAGCAACTTCCACGCCACGACAGACGTAGGCTGATTCCCTCTGTAATTTATATGAATAAGCATGTCAATATCGGCAAAAGGGACTCTATACTGATTTACAAATTCCTGTAGACTCTCACTTAATGCCCGTCGGGGTCGCATGTCAAACCCAAACGGTACTCCGAGAGCATCTGCGATACTCTGTAATTTATCCCATGTGGGGTTATTAGCCCCCTTCTCGATTAAGTGGATATACCCCCGTGACACACCGCTTAAACGTGATAACTTGGAAATGGTCATCCCCTCTCCTTCACGTATATGTCGTATTGTTTCCCCAATGTGTTTCATCATTTTTTCACCTTTCTGTTAGCGCACGGTCAATATAGTCCATGTCTTTTTGAAATATATCAATGTATTTGCTGTCGCCCCTAGTTTCGGCAACATAAAGGGCAAATGAGCAGAACCCCCGACGGTTTCGCAACTCTTCAGTTGAAAACCGACCATAATTCCACCAAAAAACGAGACGCTCTATATATTTAGCTATCATTTTTCACCTTCCGCCACGTCCCGCGACCTGTTCGGCACAGTGACCCAAAATCATCACATTGCCAGCGGTTGCGCCGTTCCATGAATAACACCCACTGATGAATATATCCGACCTGCGGGCGACTATATGTGATGGTGTGTACCTCCCCAGCAAATAATAAGGCTTGCCCATCGTGATTAAATTCAATCGTTGTAATGTCATCAGGTATTAATTGCATCATGTCACTCCTTTTTTATGATATACTTCACTTGATAAATAAGTAGGTGTACGTTTGTCACAATGCCCCGATTCAAGTCGGGGTTTTCATCTATGTCCACCTAAAGTATAGCCTCTAACTAACTTTCTACTTTGATAAGGTTATCAAACATATCCATTTGGGTGCCGGACAATTCCGCTTCTTTAAGATGCGTAATCGCTGTCTTATAGTACGACTCTTTAAGCTCGATTCCTATTGCTTTGCGCCCCATTTTAATAGCCGATACCAATTCGCTACCTACCCCTGCAAACGGGCTAAACACGACCTCCCCCTTATTCGTCCAGAGGTCAATTGCACGTTCTATCACATCTAATTGCAACGGGCATATATGTTTTTCGTCATTCACATCACGTGCTATTTTGTGATTTAAAACATTCGTTTGGTCAATATCAAACCATACTGGACTAGCGTACTTCTGCCATGTGCGGATAGAATTAGCACGGACTTGACCTGATTGAGTATTCAAAGTTCCACCACCACGCGCCTTGTTATATTTATATAGATAGTCAGCTTCTGTCGGAGGTTCATCCCCTACATATTGCCCTATTTCACGTTTTTGGATAACACCTACTCCATCATCAATATCCCCCCATTTACGGAAGACGATGAGATAATCTGCCATTCCCTGACGACATTGTTCAGCGTGAAATTTGAAGTTCTTATGTAATAAACCACTGTTTTTAGTACGTCGCATCTCGGTTGCAGGGTCTTTCCAGATGGTCACACGACTATGGAACACCCATTGGCGTGATGTTTTACGCGATTCCGACCATGTAGCAATATCACGTTTGTATTCTGCCATGTCGTCATATTGGTTGAAATCGGGTT
>Ga0233412_10000272_pt1 | contig 31000 bp, 50 predicted proteins | sample Na_anoxic_4_MG_FD_180667 | JGI IMG/M metagenome (GOLD analysis project Ga0233412, IMG submission 180667) | Seawater microbial communities from Saanich Inlet, British Columbia, Canada - Na_anoxic_4_MG | ecosystem: Environmental > Aquatic > Marine > Inlet | place: Canada: British Columbia... | reverse complement strand
GGATTCGCTCCTTCGATGATGGTTAACTTTAATAATGGTTTACCTACCGAAGATGAGCAGCGAGTTATTGAAAGAAAGGTAGAACAGAAGTTACAAGGTACTGGAGGTAAGAAATTCCTATTATCATTTAACGATGATTCGAGTACTGCTACAACTATTGAGAGTTTACCAATTTCGGAAGCCTCAGAGCAATATAAATTCCTATCTGAAGAGGCAACAAAGAAGATTTTAGTAGGGCATAAGGTAACAAGTCCTATGCTATTCGGTATTAAAGATGCAACGGGATTCGGTAATAATGCAGATGAGATAAAGACTGCATCTCAGTTGTGGGATAATACGGTAATCAAGCCTAAGCAAAATATTATGCTAGAGGCTATTGATAGTGTTTTAGCGGTAAACAATATTGTTTTAGATACCTATTTTAAGACTTTACAACCTATTGAGTTCATAGAAACTGAAGATTTAAACGCTGAGGAAACTGAGAAGGAAACGGGTATAGAGATGTGTGAAAACTTCTCAAAAGAAGATGAAAAAAATGATACATTAATTGCTACCGAGTTAATCGGATTGGGTGAAGAGTTAAGCGATGAAGATTGGGAGTTAATAAGCGATGAAGATGCAGAAGAATATGAGGCTTTAGAAGAGTACAAGTTTGTAAGCTCAGGTACTGCACGACCAAACGCAAATAGCGATCAGGATGCTACGATTAATGGCTTTATGTATAAGGTAAGATATGCGTATGAACCATTAGCAGTTAGTGGTAATAGTAGAGCCTTTTGTCGTAAGATGGTGAATGCTCGTAAGCTATACAGAAAAGAAGATATTATCGCTATGGGCGGTAAAGAAGTAAATAAAGGTTGGGGTAAAGCAGGAGCGAATACCTATTCTATTTGGAAGTATAAAGGTGGTGGAGATTGCCATCACAAATGGAGAAGGAAGACTTTTAAGAGCGTAATCAAGGTGGATGTTAAAAGCCCATTAGCACCGACAGTAAGCACAAATCAGGCAGATAAAGAAGGTTACAGAGTTCGTAATACTAAAGAGGTAGCGATGAAACCTAAAGATATGACTAATAGAGGATTTATAAAGAAAAGATAATGGCATCACTATTTTGCAACGAAGATAAATTAAAGAGTTCTACGGCTATAAATTACAATGTAGATACTGCTTTCTTGTTACCTTTTTTAAAGATAGCACAAGACAAGCACATGCAAGTTATTTTAGGAACTGATCTATACGTTAAGATTGAAACAGAAATAGCAGCAGGAACATTAGAAGGGGTTTATAAAATCTTAGTAGATGATTATGTTCAGGATTCAATTATTCATTACGCATTAATTGAGGCTTTGCCATTTATATCTTTTCAAATTAAGAACGGAACGGTTACGCAAAAGAATAGCGAAAATGGGCAAGCTGCTAGCAAAGAGGATTTGAACTGGTTAATACAAAAGGAGAGAGATACGGCTGAGTTTTATGGTCAGAGAATAGTTGATTATTTATGCGACAATTCAAGTTCCTTTCCTGAGTACACCTCTAATAGTGGTTCGGATTTGAATCCTATTGACAACGCTTATAATATAGGGATAAGACTATGAAATATAGACCAAAAGCAAAGAATATAAAAAAATTAAAAATATATTTAAGTAAGATAAAAAATGTATAAGGATTTAATAGAAACTAATGTAATCAACACCGCAGCTATCGGTATTAGCTTTGCGGATATTAATAGCGTTCTAACTGCTATCGTGTTAATAACTGCTGCAGTTTATAATATCCAAAAGATAGGAAATGAGAAGAAAGATTAAACATTTTTCAGAGGATGAATTTACTTGCAACGGAGTAGGGTGTTACGATCTGATGAGCGATGATTTATTAATTAAGTTAGATGAAGCTCGTACAATAGCAGGTATTCCTTTTCATATCAATTCTAGTTGGAGAGATAAAGCAACAAATGAGAGGGTAGGCGGAAAGCCTAACTCAGCACATACAAGAGGCAACGCAGTTGATATATCATGCGGTAATAGTTCAGATAGATTTACAATAATTGATGCGTGTATTACGGCAGGGTTTACTCGTATAGGAATTGCGAAGACATTTATTCATGTAGATGTCGATGAGGATTTACCTAATTGTGTAATTTGGACTTATTAATATGAGTGGATTTGAAATAGGGTTAGGAGTTTATACCGGCATCTTAGTAGGTGTGTGGTCAGATAAGTTTGAGGATGGTTACAAACATTGCATTTATTTACCTTTTATATTCATTGAACTAAATACTTATTATGATTGATTTTTTGACAGAAAACTGGGGAGAACTACTTATCGGCTTAATGGCTTTAGGTAAAATAGTTGTGAACCTAACACCAACAGAAACTGATAACAAAGTATTCGGGTGGATTGATGACCTGATTAACTACTTTATTCAAGACAAAACGAATGCCAATTAACCCACTATTTGCAAAAAGCATCTTAGCTATTATACCTGAGATGTTTAAAGATGTCAAAGGTAAATGGAGCAGCAAGCGTACCGTTAGTGGTGTGTTGGCTATTGCTGCAGTTACTCAAATTGATGCCAATGGAATAGATACTAACACTTTACTGTTAGCATTTATTGCAGTTATACCGCTTTGCTTTTCTGTATTTGAAAAATAATTTTCATATATTAGTCCAAACTAATAAAACAATATGAAGAAGAACAATAGATTCAGGTTGAAATCTGATGAGATTGAAATCATTAAACAATACCGAGCCAATACCCTAGACAATTTTAACGACAATACTGCATTAGATTTACATCTGAAAGATCGAGGAATCGATAAGAAAGATGTGGTATCGGTGAAGCATTGGCAAAATATGGGCGGTGAGCTTCGCTTTTCTGTAGTTACTAAAGAAGGAAAGGGTGTTGATGAGGGTGGTTTGTTTGAAAGACTAAACAATTTTATAACAGAACGCTCACCCGATTATACAAAAATAGAGCATAAGCCGGGTAAACATTTATTGGTTATCAATCCTGCAGATATTCATATTGGGAAGTATGCCAATGCTGATGAAACGGGAGAGGATTATAATATCCCTATTGCGGTTTCACGAGTTATTGAGGGTGTGCAAGGGCTTATTAATAAATCCAAAGGCTTTGACATTGATCGGGTATTATTCTGCATAGGAAACGATATTTTGCATATTGATAATGTGTATAATTCTACTACAAAAGGAACGCATCAAGATTGTGATGGTAAATGGTGGGAGCATTTCGAGATAGCACTACAACTATATGTTAAATGTGTAGAGATGCTCAGAGAAATAGCTCCAGTTGATTGCGTACACTCTATGAGTAATCACGACTATCAAAGTGGGTTTCATTTAGCACACGCTTTAAAGAGTTGGTTCAGGCTTACAGATGATGTTTCAGTTGATGCAGGCGTAAGTCATCGCAAGTATTATACTTATGGTGCTAATCTTATAGGCTTAGAGCATGGTGATGGAGCTAAAATGGATAACCTACCTCTACTAATGGCACAAGAGAAGCCTCAAGAATGGGCGAATACTAAGTATAGGTACTGGTATCTTCATCATTTACACCACAAGGTTAAACATAAGTGGCGAGATGCTAAAGATTTTATCGGTGTAACGGTTGAATATCTTAGAAGTCCAAGCTCGGCAGATAGTTGGCATAGCAGAAAGGGTTATACTGGAAGCCCTAAAGCAGTTGAGGCATTTGTTCACGAGTACGATCAAGGACAAGTAGCAAGATTAACACATTTCTTTTAAACACACAAAGCATTAAATACTAAGGACTTATAGAAATATAGGTCTTTTTTTATGTCTTATTATTAAAATTATTTTCATATTAAATATATTTGTTTTATATTTGAAGTATCAAAAGCAATAAAGCTAACTAAACACTTAGAAATTATGACAACTACAACAGAAAAAAACTGCCAAGCAATATATGAATGCTGGTATTGTGATAGCGAACACACAAGAAAACAATCATCTTATTGTTGTGATGGTTGCGAAAAATCAGGAGATGAATCAGTTAGAGAATCAGATTTAATTGAAAACCTAGAAAGACAAAGAGGAGCGTAAGCTCCTTTAACCTTAAAAAACTAAGACTATGAAAGTAACGGTAGACACATCACACAAAAGTACATTATACTCGCAAGGTGAATATCCAGTAGGACATATCACAAGGGTAGTAAATCATTATGTAAATAAAGCAGGTTGGTTTGATAAGCTGACCAAAATTATGAAAGAAAGGATTGAGGAGGTAGGGGTAGATAGTGTATTAGGTAAGGAATTAATTGATGTATTAAAATCAGCAGATGCGTGGTGGGATCCAAGCATGGAAGACACGAGCAGACTACACTCACCTGAAACCTGCTTTCATTTAAGACAATCAGGCTACGGAAAATTAGGTAGATAATTTGTGTGTTCTGAAAATTATTTATATATTTGTATCAAACAAAACAACTAGATATGTATAAAATTGTAGGGAGTTACAAAGGTGGTTCGTATGAAGAACTAGACCTCGCTAAATCACAAGATGAAGCGGTACTTAAAATGGAGGCTTTGAGAGAGAAATATTCTCAGGGATGGACAATAATCTTTTATAAAATCGACTAAGATGGGATTACTAAAACAACTATTACTAGGATCACGCTTTCAGCAGATAGACAGAGAGCTGATGATTGAAGAGCAATTAAACAACGAATACGATAGGTATTGCAACCTACGGGAGCAATGGACTACGGGAGAGCGTAATGCAGAAATGCAGACTATAAAGGAGTGGGAATACTTAAACAAGCCAAGTTATGAACAGAGATAAGATAGCAGAATTATACAAGAAGTATAATCTAGATAAGGAAGATATTTTTAAGCATCCTCACTACTTAATTATTACTCGTAGTGGTATTGATAAGGTGCAAGCAATTGAAGGTATTAAGATCACTTATGAGGTTATAAAATGTGAAACTAATTTTTGCGTAGTCAAAGCCAAAAGCGAGAATTTAGAAACCTTTGGAAGTGCTATAAAAGGTGCTTCGTTTAAAGATGGAAATACCAACTCTTGGTATGTTATGGAAATGGCAGAAAAGAGAGCTATGAGTAGACTTGTTTTAAAGGTATGCGGATTCTATGAGTTGGGTGTATTTGGTGAAGATGAGAGCGAAGATTTTAAACGAAAATAGTTATGGTAAATCATTCAGGAAGAGGTTGGAATCCAACCACAGAGTTGCAGCAGGTGTTATTGAATACCTACCAAACAAAAAGCAATATTAGTAAGGTGTTAGGTTTATCACAACCTACGCTTATGCTAGTGTTGAACGATCAAAAGAGATTGACTCTTAAACAACTATTACAGATTAGTAAAGATAGTGGCTTAGAGCTAACCAAATTAATTAAAATGATATGAAACTAACCAATGAACAATTTGAGTCTTTGAGAGATAAGGCTGCAGATCTGAACAATACAACCGTTGAGAGGTTAATGCGTAAAGGAAGAGGTAAATTAGCTTGCGTAGAAACTAGGCAAATGATAAGTGCTATTCTACACGATAATGGTGAAGGGTGGAGTGAGATAGCCACAAAGCTAAATAGAACGCATGCCTCAATCATTAACGCATACGGTAACCATGCAAGAGATTACGCCAGTTTGAACTATTACGAGCAGTCTTTCGATAGATTGCGTAAATTTATGGCAATAGAAGAAGATGGTTTATGTGATTTCGATGGTAAGCTCATCAGCGAAAACGAAAGATTGAGAAATGAAAACGCTCAATTGAAAGATAAAATTTTTAACATCAAGCAAAATTCAATTAACTTAACAAAATCATTACAAACATTATGCGATTAAAAGGATCAGTAGTTGAAATCAAAGAAGTACAAGTTATTTCTGATAAGTTTAAAAAGCAGGAAGTAATTCTAAAGCAGGAAGGAGTAGAGTACGATGCAGATGTACCTATTGAGTTTATCCAAGACAAAGGAATAGAGCTTGTAAAAGGTTTAAAGGTAGGCTCATCGTATGAGATTGACATTAATATAAGCGGTAGAGCTTGGAAAGATAGACACTTTGTAAGTTTAAAGGCTTGGAAAGTATCAGAGGTAGAACAATCCTCCCAGATTGATGAATCAAGTGATGATGGTATGCCTTTTTGATAAGGCTATGAATCTACTCAGTTGGTTAAATTTAGAGGTGCTTTAATCGGCACTTCTTTTTTTTTCTTAAAAATATTTATATATTTGAAAAAACAAAATTATGAAAAGAGATTTTAAAGGCATATGGATTCCTAAAGAGGTTTGGCTAAGTAAAGAGCTTACTTTAATAGAAAAGTTGTTCTTCGTTGAGATAAATAGCCTTGACAATAGCGAGGGTTGTTTTGCAGGTAACGGTTATTTTGCTGAGTTCTTCGGATTAAGTAAAACTAGGGTAAGCGTTATAATAGCATCCTTGAAATCAAAAGGTTATATTACATCTACAATTATATACAAAGAGGGTACTAAACAAATCTTAAAGAGGGTATTAAAGATTTCTTATATAGGGTATATAACAAAAGTTAAAGGGGGGTATATAACAAAAGTTAAAGACCCTATTAAAGAAAAGTTTAAAGATAACAATACAGTTAATAATACAATAGTTAATAATACAATTAATAAAAAGGCTAAAGCCTATTTTGATGATTTGGATTTGAATAATTTGTTTTTAGAATTTTTGGATCTTAGGAAATCTTTAAAAGCAAAAAATACAGATAGAGCTATTAGCTTAGTCTTAAAAAAACTGGAAGGCTTATCAAAAGAAACTCAAAAAGAAATGCTTGAGCAGTCAATTGAGAATAGTTGGAAAAGTGTATTCCCTCTTAAAAAGCAATTCAATAAAGAGAAACCAAGCCTAGCGAAAAAATACTTTCCTGAGATGTTCAATGAGAAAGAGCCTGAAATAAAACAATTGGATATGGATAACTTTGATTGGAATAAAAGGCTTGAGTAATTGTTATTTTAAAAAATAGTTTTATATTTACAAAAACAAAATTATATGAAAGTAGGAACAGATTTTAGTGGTATTGGTTCTCCTGAATCAGCATTAAAGAGATTAGGAATAGAAATAGAAGAGGTGTTTGCTTGTGAGATTGATAAGCACGCAAGAAAATCGTTTAGCGAGCTTCACAACCCTACAACCTTTTACAACGACATAACTACGCGCAATCATTCAGAAGTGCCTAAACTCGATTTATATGTTGCTGGATTTCCTTGTCAATCATTTAGTTTAGCAGGCAAGCGAAAAGGATTTGATGAGACTAGAGGAACTTTATTTTTCAATGTAGCTGAGTTCATTAAGATTAATCAACCTGAATGTTTTATACTTGAAAATGTTAAAGGGTTATTATCACACGATAGTGGTAAAACATTTCAAACTATTACTGATGTTCTAACAAATGGTGGTGGCACATTGAATAGTCAAATGGGAATGGATAGTATTGAAGATGGTTTAGGTTATCACGTTTATACTAAAGTTTTAAATACAAAGGATTATGGTATTCCTCAAAACAGAGAAAGAATATTTATAGTAGGTTTTAGGAATTGGAGAGAGTTTAGATTTCCTAAAGAGCTTCCGTTAGATATAACATTGAAAGATTTATTAGAGGATGATGTTCCTGAGAAGTATTATTTAAGTCAAAAGATGATAGATGGTTTTAATAGACACAAGGAAAGACACGAAGATAAAGGAACGGGGTTTAAGTGGCAACCTAAAAGTGGTGATGATATTGCAAATTGTTTAAGGGCTAATGCAGCTCTTTGTCCTACTGATAATACTATTATAGAAACCAACAACAAAAGATTAAATCAAAACTATGAAAAACATAAAGACGAGTTAGAAAAAGGTGATTTTATGGATAGTTACAATCAAACTATTCATAAAGATGTTACTCCAACTATAACCACAAGAGTAAATGCTAGTAGTTGCAGCCATATATTTGAAGGCAACAATCAAGCTATAGAAGTAAAACAATTAAACCAATCAAAAGAAAGTGGAGGTAAACAACCCTATCAACAAAACAGAGTTTATGATATAAATGGGCTAGCACCTTGCTTAGATGCTGGATGCGAAAGAAGGAATGTACAAGTAGCTGAAATAAAAAGACTAGAAGATTTAAAGTTAGTTGTTGAAAAAAGAGTTAATGATACACCTGTTGAAATCAATAAGTTTCTAAAGGCTAATAAGAAAGGAACGATAAAACAAATAGCTGAGAGTATTGATTTGCCTAAGACAAAAGTTGAGCATTATTTTAGAACAGATAAGTCAAGAGCTATACCAAATGCTGAAGTATGGTTTAAACTAAAAACTGTATTAGGTTTTAGTGATAAATACGATAAAGAGGTAACTGAGATAAGTAAAGAGATAAGTACTTATGAGAGTTCTTCAAGATTGTATAGTGACCAAGGTATTAGTCCAACTCTACAAACCAGTGAACAAGGTTATTACCAAACAAATAAACGCATAAGAAGACTCACACCTTTAGAATGCTGGCGATTACAAGGATTTACAGATGAAGAGTTTTATAAGGCTCAAAAAGTTAATTCAGATACACAACTTTATAAACAAGCAGGTAACTCTATTACCGTTAATGTGTTGGTTGAATTATTTAAAAAGATATACGATATATAAAAAATAGTTTTATATTTACAAAAACAAAACGATATGGAGATAGGAAAAGAACCAAGTAACGAGCTGCTGCATTTTTGCTTGGAAACAATTAAAAAGACTTTGTTTGAGATGAGCCAAAACAAAAGCATAGAAGATATGCAGATAATGGCTAACATACTTCAGAACGATTTAAACGAAAAATTCCACCGCTTAACACATCAAGATGTAACACAAGCCTTTCATAAAGGAGTGCGAGAAGGTGATCAGTTAGCAATCAATCCTAGAACATGGTTTAATTGGTTAAACTCTCAGAAGTTGAAATCTAACGCTACACGCATTAACTCAGCTCAGGTAGAGGAGAAGATGAGAATAGAAACAAAGTTCAGCAGCGTGGATAAAAACAAGGTTCTGCGTGAGTTCTTAGAGCTTTGTATCATCGAACCGTATGAAGAGTACTGCAATGATGTAGATATTACCTTACAAGGAGTGAATCAAATTTATATTTGGCTTGAGAAAAATAGCTTTCTTTTAGTTCCTGAAGAGGAGAAAGAAAAGATTTGGAAAGAGGTGCAAGGAATGATTAAGAGGGGTAAGATGTTTCAACGTAATAATTCTAAGAAGTATCACCCAGTAATTATGTGCAGAGAGATAGCAATATTAAACCTCTTCGAGCAGATGAGAACAGACAAAACAGATTTGAGAACAGAAATATTAAAAGTATTAGAAGATGAATAAAGAGATAAGTGAATTACTAAAACAGAATGCTCGTAATTGTGCCAACTTTGGTACTGGAGGTAAGTACGACCTAAAAACAAAAGCTCGATTTGATAATGCTTGGCACGAGATAGAAGAGGAGATTAAAGCAATTGATCCTAAATTATACGAAATAATAAAGAAACAAGATGACTAAATTAGTTACAGATGATAATTTTAGAATGGTTATAGGTGGAACTTATCCTCATATATACACCAATGAAAACAAATATGTAGAATCTTCAAAGCAAAAAGATGCTAGAAAATTAAGAGATAAAAAAAGATATGAAAGCACAAGAGGATAAATTACAAACTGCAGTAATCACCTATTTGCGAATGGAACACAAAGCTCTTTATTGTGCTTCTCTAGGCGGTCAATACCAACGCTACCACTCGCAACGAATGAAGGCTAAACGAAACGGATATGTAGCAGGTTTCCCCGATGTATTCATCTACGAAACTAAAGGAGGATATTGCGGTCTAGCGATCGAGCTGAAGGTAAAAGGAAACTACCCTAGCCAATATCAACGAAAATGGATAGAACGGTTAAACGAAAGAGGTTATCTAGCAGTAGTATGCACCGGGTTCGATCAAGCAAAAGAAGTGATTGATAATTATTTCAATCTATAAATTATTTGTATATTTGTAAAAACAAAAAGATATGACTGCATTTGAAAAGTGGGTGATTCAGCAAGGAACTAAAGCTGCGTACCTAAACAAGAAACCATTAAAAGAAACTATTGCACAACTACTATTTAGAGAGTGTAAGTATAACCAAAACCCACAAGCGTTTGAGGTGTTAGAATTAACTGGAGATAAACATTTTACAGATAGCACCTTTGAGAATGCTGCGGATATATTGATTAGTAAAAGAGAGCAAGCCACTTGAACGCTGCACCCAAGCCCTATCGAAACCTAAAAAGGTTTAATTTCAGTACGATAGGCAAACATACGAGAGTACCAAGCGTGAGTTGGGCATATAGTGAAAAGTCCTAGTAAGTAAAATCGCTAGGCAAGAAATCCTAAGCTGGGGAGCTTAGGTGAAGTCAAGCGTTGAAAGTAGAGGGTGGTGGGAACTTACCCTCTGCGATTCAACCAACTAAAACAAGAGATATGACAGACTTACAGATACTAACCGATATTATCCGATTCACATTCATAGTAGTAATGCTGCTGAGAATTGATAATAAACTAAAAACTAAGATATGAAAGCAGAAGAATTAGATACAAAAACAAGATTAGCCTACAAGCTAAGTATGTTAGATGAGTCTTTTAGAACATCAATAATCGAGACAATAAATGACCGCATAGAAGAAGTAGCCAACCAAAGAGTAATCGAGGAGTTGGAGTTAATACTTTCAATAGAGAAAGAAACAGGGATAGTCCCTATCAATGCTTTAAAGCATAAGCTCAAAGAACTAAAACAAGAGTAAGATGAAGGAAGGTTTTAAACAGTCAAGGAAAACTTGACAGTTCAATTAGAAGGGATAAAGACGGTATAAAGACGGTATAATATCGCATATCGGAATATGGAATAAAGCTCATTAATGTCCTGAATGTAGCTCATAATCAAGACAATTTGAGCCACAACGAAGGTAAATATAATCTTTATCTACCCTCGTTAAGATTACGAAGGTAAATTGAGAGCCGAATAGAAAGACTAATTGGCTCATAACTAAAACAAAACAATGCAAAAACTATTTATTATTACATTCTTCTCTACTATTGTAGGGTTATACATTTACGATAAACTAATAAAATTCAAAAACAAATGATCGAAGAGAAAGAAGTAAATCAAGCAGCTAAAGACATCGCATCAAATATGTTTGATAATTGGGTGAATGATTTAGAAGAGAAGGAACAACCGCAAGCCTGCTCAATTGATAATCCTGATTGCGAAAATTGTGGAAGCTAGAAAAGACTCTTTCGGTTTGAGTAATTGCACCAACCCGGAAGAAAGAGGTAGCAAGATAGAACAAAGTGTATGCGATAAGATATTAGAGCGTGCTGATGTAGGTAAGTTAAAATATGGCACTACGATGGAGCGAACAGATTTAAGCCGCTTAGAGTGGCTGAATCATGCTCAAGAGGAAGCCTTAGATTTGGCAGTATATTTGCAGAAGTTAATAGATATTGAAAAAAATAATTAACAATGCTTTGAGTTAAACAAATTATTTATATATTAGCAGTAAGTAATTTCATAACGGTTGTTTTTGAAGGGGGATAGACTGAGATGTTTATCTCCCTTTTTTTATAATCGAATAAAAAACAAACTATGAGAGGTGTAATTAATCATTCAATTCTAAAAGGTATTAAGAAAGGTAGCAAAATGAAAACGATAAAACGCTATTTATCTATATACTATAATATTAAAATAGGTCATAGAGCATTTGTAACAAGGTATGGAACAATTAAGCGAAAAGTTAGCCAAACATTATAACGAGCTTTACGAAATAGCCTTTAAAATAACTAAGGGCAACGATTTAGATGCACAAGACCTCACGCAAGAGGTGTATGTGATAATGCTAGAATACGATAAGGATAAGCTGACCACTATATATAGCAACGGTCATCTCAAGTTTTGGGCAGCAAGAGTTATGCTCAATCAATACCTCAGAAGTAATTCAGATTTCAAAAAGAAGCATCATATAATCGGTAAGAATGATTACAAAGATGTAGAGGGTTTTGCATTTGATTACGATGGCATACCCGATAAGATAGAATTCGAGCGTAAACTCTCACAGATTAACGAGGCTATGAAAGATTTACACTTCTATGATAAAACTCTATTTAAAGTTTACTATGAAACAGATCACTCTATTAGAAGCCTAGCCCAAGCAACTGGCATCTCTACAACTTCCATATTTCACACGATTAAAAATGTAAGGAATTATATAAAGGATGAAGTTAAAGACAAGTAATAGAACCTATAATGAAAGAATGGCTATCTGCAGAGGGTGTAAACACTTCAGAAAGTCAGTAAGCCAATGTAAAAAATGTGGTTGCTTTATGAAAATTAAAGGAGCGATTGCATTTACTCGGTGTCCTATTGGTAAGTGGGAAAGAGAAAACGACCTTACGAAAGATCAACTATCTATTTTGAGGCGATTACTAAAGCAAATCGGCTCAGATAAAGTTAAGCACGATGAGAATGTAGGTATCACCAATCTATACAACGAGATATTTGGAATGAATAAGAAGGTTTCAAGTTGTGGTACTTGTGTAAGACAAACGATAAACGATTTAAAAGAGATATTAAATGCGTATGATAATAGAAAGCAGGAAGATTAGCGAGCTTAAATTCGCTGAGTATAATCCAAGAACAATAAACAAAAAGCAGTTCAAAGATTTAAAGGCTAGTTTAAAGAAGTTCGGCTTAATTGATCCTATTATAATTAACTCCAGTAAGGATAGGAATAATGTAATTATAGGAGGGCATCAACGCTCACGAGCTTGGTTAGATTTAGGAAACGATACTATTGCTTGCGTTGTTTTAGATTTACCAATCAATGAAGAGATGGAGCTTAATTTACGCTTGAATAAGAACGGTGGTAAATTTGATGATGATTTACTCCTGAACTATTTCGATGAGGAGCTATTATTCGATGTAGGGTTTACCGTTAATGATTTGAATATAAACCTAGATAAGTACGAAGATAATGCCTTAGAAGAGGCAACTAAAGATGTATGTGAATGCTGCGGTGCTAGTATATGACAAAGAAAGATAAGATAATAATAGTAGGAGCGTTTATTATATTTCATATACTATTCGCTATGTTTACACTAATGCTATGAGAAAGCACACCAAGATATATTTAGAGTACTTTAATTTTGATGAGTGCGATTATATACCTTGTGAGATATGCTCATCACCTGCACAAGATATACACCATATCGAAGCTCGTGGTATGGGAGGGAGTAAGTTAAAGGATAACATCGAAAACCTACAAGCAGTTTGTAGAGCGTGCCATATTAGGTATGGCGATAAGAAACAACACAAGGAAATGCTAATAGAAACACACTTAAAATATATGGATAGGTATGGCACATAATGGCACAGAAATAGCTAAAGATAAGATGCTCAATGCTTTAGAGAAAACTCTAGGTATTGTAACTAATGCTTTAAAGATTGCAGAGGTTTCACGATCAACCTTTTATAGATGGATGAGAGAAGATGATGACTTTAATAAGAAGGTTCAGGATATGGATAACCTTGCTTTAGACTTCGCAGAATCAAGCCTCTACAAGCAGGTGAAAGATGGCAACCCTTCGAGTACTCAATTCCTTCTGAAGAATAAAGGTAGGGGTAGAGGTTACGGTGATAAGCTAGATATAACTACTGGAGGAGATAAGATTAATAAAATAGAAATAGAGATTGTCAAGCCTAAAGATAAAAACGAGTAACGTATTCGAGCGTAACTATAACGCAAAGACTAAGATTGTAGTAAATCAAGGTGGTACTCGTTCAGGTAAAACCTATTCACTATGCCAGCTCTTAATCGTTAAAGCATTCGAGAATACCAATAAGCATTTTAGTATCGTTAGAAAGTCCCTACCGAGTTTGAAAATCTCAGTAATGAAAGACTTCTTTGAGATACTAAATAACTTAGGCTTGTATGATGAGGCAGACCATAATAAATCTGATCATACTTATAAGCTCAACGGTAATGTGTTTGAGTTCCTTTCCTTAGACCAACCACAAAAGAAGAGAGGTACAAAGAGGCACTTTCTATTTTGCAATGAAGCAAACGAATTAACTTGGGAGGATTTCTTCCAGTTGATAGTAAGAACAGAGGAGAAAGTATATATAGATTTTAACCCTTCTGATTCTCACCATTGGATATATGACAAAGTGCTTACAAGAAATGACTGCACATTCATTAAATCTACCTACTTAGATAATCCTTTTTTAGCTGATGAGCTTGTAAGCGAGATTGAGAGGCTTAGAGATACAGATGAAGAGTATTGGAAGATATACGGACTAGGGGAGAGAGGGTTCTCAAAAGCAATTATCTTTCCTAAAGTTACTATCATCGGCAAAGTACCTGAGGGCGCAACCTTAATTAGTACTGGTTTAGATTTTGGATTCACAAACGATCCGAGTGCATTAATAGAAGTGTACGAGCAGGAAGGCTCATTAATATTTAATGAATTAATATATGAACGAAATCTCACTAACTCTGACATTGCTAAGCGAATGGGTGCTTTTGGGTTTGATAGACGAAGACCTATTTTTGCAGACAGTAGCGAGCCAAAATCTATCGAAGAAATATATAGACTAGGCTACAACATTAAACCATGTGTAAAAGGTAAGGATAGCATCAACATAGGTATTGACTTGCTGAAGCGATTTAATTTAAAGGTAACGAGCAAATCAACCAACCTGATAGCTGAGTTCAACAATTATAAATGGGTAGAGGATAAGAACGGACATCTTCTTAACAAGCCTATTGATAATCATAACCACGCAATAGATAGCTTGAGGTATGCCGTTACAATGGTTAAGAGTAAGCCAAACATAGGGAAATACTCTATTCGTTAAAATATTTTAATATTATAGTTGGTATTCTTAAAAATTGTTTTATATTTGTAAGGAACAAAAACAAATAGAAATTATGACAACAACAACAACTACAACAATTAACTACTCAACTAAACTAGGAAACTTCACAACAATATTTACAACAGAATCAAATCCAATATCAAATCTACAATGGAATATGGCAGTTAAATATACTACTTTAGATGGAGAGATTTACAACAAAGATTCTGAAACAATGTTCAAGCAAGATGTTAAAGCAAACATTGAATTATTGAAGAGAGAGTTAACTAGTAGAGATGTGAAATTTAGAGTAAGCTATAACTAACAAATCATGGGGGTTCGCCCCCTTTAACTAAAACCTTGCAAGAGTGCTACGAAAAAATGGATGAGCCAAAGTATGTAGCACAATCCCTCACTTTAATTAGTGGGGGTTTTTTTGTATCTTAGTTTTTTGTACAAAACGAACCATTTACTATTTATATATATGAAGTTAATAATACCGACAGACTTAAGCGAGATTACATTAGGGCAACTGCAGAAGCTCACCGACTTAGAAGGTGCTGAGTTGAGTGCGTTAGAGATGCAAAAGAGAACGATAGAGCTGCTTACTTCTGTAGATAGACATACGATAGACTTGTTTAAGTTGAGCGACTTAGAGAGCGTGTATAGTAAGCTACTTAGTTTATCAAGGAAGAGCGACAAGCTACACAAGTTTGTAACTATTGAAGGTGTGAGATATGGCTTTCATCCTAACCTATCTGAGATAAGTACTGGAGAGTTTGCCGATTTAGATACCTTATGCCAAGACTTCAACGAGAACCTGCACCTAATAATGGCTATTTTGTACAGAAAAGTAACCGTTGAGAAGTACGGTAAGTATAAAATTGAGGCATACGATGGAGAAGTAGAAGAGAGAGCTGAGTTATTCAAGGTTAAATTACCTGCTAATGTAGTAAATGGTGCTATGGTTTTTTTTTGGACTATAGGAAACGACTACTTGACAAATACTCTAACCTCTTTAACGGAGGTTCAAGCGATGCAAAGCAGCAAAAGTTCGGTTTAAAATGGGGTTGGTACTCTATTTTGATGAGTTTATGCAATGAAAACATATTAAACTTAGATCAGGTTACAAAAATAGGTATATCAAAAGCATTTACTTACATGAGTTACTTAAAGGATAAAGAAAGAATAAAGAAATGAAAACATTTAAATCAGTAGTAGACCAGTTCAAGGCAGTTTGTGAAGCTCATAAGCAGTTAAACTCTTTTACATTTGGTGATATATTCGAGGTAGACTTATCTAATACAATGGACTTTGCTAAAGCTCATCTAATAGAACAACCTGCTACGATCAACAATAGAGATTTTGTATTTACATTTGATTTATTAATAATGGATTTGGTGGCTGCTGATGGTTCTAATGAGACAGATGTGTTAAACGATACCTTTTTAATTCTATCAGATGTATATAGAGAATTCAAGAATGGATTAGGTAAGGATAACCCTTTAATTGATTCTAGGGATTACGTGATAAGTGATAGTATCAGTTGTGAACCCTTTACAGATAGATTTGAGAATCTTCTCTCAGGATGGAAAGCAACAATATCGGTAACCGTTCCAAGTCATAACAACGCTTGTAATTCACCGATATGATAATCAGGGGAGATAAAGAAACTATATTACTATGGCTGCGTTTGACTACGAGAAAACACAAAAAGCATTAAATAAATTTGGAAAGGATGTTGTTATTCGTGCTGCGACTTTATTGCAAACTAGAAAGCGTGGGATTGATACTGGCAAACTGTTTAAATCATTGGATCATGATCTGCAGGTTGCTGCTAATTCCATAAGCCTTAAATTCAAAATGGAAGAATACGGGCTTGCAATTGATGGCGGTAGGTCTAAGAGTGGTTCAGGCGGTGGCGGTGTATTGTACCCTAAGATATTAGATTGGGTAAAGCGTAAAGGATTACGACCAAGAGATAGCAAAGGGAAGTTTAAAGCATGGACAAACAAAGAGCAACAACAGAGAGGTATTGCATTTGTAGTAACTCGAAAGATACATAGATTTGGATATAAGGGTAATAACTTCTTTAAAGATGCTTTCGAGAGTCAGTTTAAGAAGCTACCTAAACAATTAGAAAAAACATTTGCTTTAGATGTCGAGAGATTTCTAGCACAAACAATAGATGAGATAAATGGCAACAACGGTAACTAGACCTAACTATTGGGTTTTAACATTAACAAGCGATACAACGCCAGTATTTAACTTTAAATACGTGGTGGATGTGTATATTGATGGAGTGCAGCAAGCACGATTAAAACAACCTAAGAACGCAGGAGCATCAGCTCACTTCTCTTTTGAGAGGATTGTAAAGAACTATATAGAAGTAACACATAAGCACGCCAATACAATTACTGGAGCTATTGATTATAATAGTGTTCACTTAATGCCTCAGAATGTACCTGAGCAAGTGGTAGGTGTATTCAAGGATTATATCTTTAGCAAGAACGCAGGCACATTAAAGGAAGTTACATTTAAGTTTTCAGAGGAATACGCAAGCACATCGGGGGGTACTATCTCAATCACTTCATCAACTGCCTCAGATTTAAAGGTAGTACTTATCAATTATGCTGATGAATGGATTGATGCGATGAACTTCGATGTAGAAACCTTTGACTTTCGCTCTAGTGTATCGGTATTAGGTAGGTTCTTGACTGAGATTCCTGATGTTACCACAAAGCCAAATGATACAATTGGACTTATACCTCATCTAACGAGCTTAAACGATTATAAAACCTTTGCATGGTTAAACGAACACAACGACTATTTTAATACAGAGCCGGGATTCGTAGAGTACAAATTCTTTACGGGTGTTCCTAAATCAGACTTCTCAGATTATGTCGGAAAGATTGAATGCTCAAACGAACCTAATTTCGGTAGTGAATTACCTGCATCAGCAAATACAGAAGATGAGTATTTAATATTCGCAGGTGTTGGGGGTGCTAATGTGAAATCGCTTAAATACGAAAGTGTTGGAGGGTATCAGATGGATAGCACGATCAAATACTATACGGTGAGATATGGAAGTACTACGGTGGTACAAAGCCCTATAGATGCAACTGCAATTACTATAGGTGATAGAGTGATGATTAGCGTGCCGGGAACAACGGATTGGACTTTAATAGGTTCACCTGATAACAATGCAGCTACTATGTTTTATGCTACGGGAACGGGAGTGGGAACGGGTGAGGGGTTTTTAAGAGAGCCGGGTTTAGTAGGTAAGCGTTATTTATTTGAGGTAGCCTCAGATGTGAATTGTAACTCAACAAGGTTTCAAGAATATACTTTAGCATGGAAGAATAAATACGGAGTATGGGATTATTACTTATTCGATGGAGAGCATACCGAAAAGGATAGCTATAAAAGAGAAGTAAAACAAGATAGATTGGCAGGTAGTTGGAATGCTGCAGCCTTTGGGTTGGATTCCTACGAGCGAGGAAAGGTTCAAACGGTAACGGGAAGCAAGCAGATAACAATTAACACACGTAATATCTCAGATGATTACAACAACTTCTTTAAGGGCTTGTTGATGTCTAACGAGGTGTTGTTGATCAATCCTATTAAAGTAGGTGATGATGCGGTTAAAAATGTGCCTATTCCCGTTAATATGAAAAGCACAAGTTTAGATTATAAGACTAATTTAAAAGATAAGTTAGTTCAATATTCGTTTACTATTGAGATGGCTCACGATTTAAAGAGAAGAATTTAATGGTTCAATTAGAAGTACACGCGCAAGGAGAAGAAGCCTTACCAATTGTCATACCTTCAGTTGGTGATGCAGTTGGTGGTGGTATAGTTTTTAAAGTTATAGGCTCTAAGGTTTATGTGTCAGCAGAAGCAGACTTAGGTCAGTTTCAGTGGGGTTGTAACGGAACGAGTATATCAGGAGCAGATGGAACTGCTATTGGTACGGGGAAACAAAACACTTTAGATATAGTATCAGGATGTTCAGATACGGACTCTGCTGCTTATATGTGTGATGATGCTACGATAGAAGGATTTACCGATTGGTATTTACCATCTATTGATGAATTAGAGGAAATGTATGATAATAAAGCCATTATAGGGGGTTTCGCTAACAACAACTATTGGTCATCATCAGAGGTTAGTAGTGGCGATGCTTGGCGAACCAACTTCTATAGTGGATATATCAGCACATTCGGAAAGGAGTATGCTTCTCTTAAAGTTCGCCCAATAAGGTCTTATACAATAGCTACTACTTATTATAGACCTTCTGTATATTTAGATTTAGGTGATGTAAGTATTAAGGCGAATTATTCAAGCGTTGAGATCCAAGATATATCTAAGAGAAAATCGGAGTACACTAATGCCTTTACTTTACCATTTAGTACGATAAATAACGATTTCTTTGCTCACTTCTACGAGGTGAATATATCGGAGGGGAGCTTTCGTGCTGACCTGAAAACAAAATGTACTATTTATGTAGATTCAACCACTCAATTTGAGGGGTATCTTCAATTGCTGAGTGTTGATAAGATAAATGAAACTTATAACGTACTCTCTTTTGGTGATATTGCTAACATTTCTAAGGAGTTAGGAGAAGGAAAGCTCAATGAATTAGATTTAAGTAAGTACAATCACCTATTAACTCAATCAAATGTAGAGGAAAGTTGGAACGGGAATATAAATTATGAGGGTACTGAGCCAAATGGTAAGCAGATTCTATACCCTATTATAGATTATGGGCGTGCTTATACTGGAGATTCTATTTCTACTGATGAGGGTGCGATAAGGGTGCGAGATTTACGCCCTGCGATAAGCGTTAAATCATTGTTTGATGCTATTATAGAGAAGGCAGGTTATACTTATGTTTCCACTTTCTTAAATTCTACCTTCTTTGTGAGTCAATATATGACTTTAGCGAATGAAGTAGAAGGTGCAGTTACTAACTCTGTTGATGGTTTTAAGGTAGGTATGACAACAGACCAAACAGTCTCTAATACTGCAACGGGAGTTCCTATAATAGAGTTTGACAACGAAACTGGTGCAAGTGGGTTTTTTGATGTAAATGGGAACTTTGATACTTCAACTTATAAATACACAGTTCCGCACTCAGGGAGTTATAAAATAAGGGTTCAATTAGTTGTTGATGATAATGTAGGTATCCCAAATGATATACCAATTTATTATTCTATTAACGGGGTTGTTGCAGGTTCTCAGACATTTGGTGATTTATCAATACTAGGTACTGGCTTAACTGATGTATATACACTGGAGAGTGATTTAGCTGAGTTTGAACTAAACGATGAGATTGGTATTCATATAACACCACCTGATATTGGTGGGCTAGATATTAAAACTGCTCATTCATTTAGCGGTACGAGTTATGATTCTTTTGTTCAATTAATAGAAGCACCTGCATCAGTTGAAGGTGGTGAGGTAGACTTCTCTGCAGGGAATAGCTTACTACCTAAAGAAAAGCAAGTAGATTTTATTAAATCAATTCTAGCTAGGTATAATTTAATAGTTGAAGTAGATGCTGAGAATGTAAATAAACTCAATATAGAACCTCTTCAAGACTATTACGATGCAGGTTCATCGAAAGATTGGACTGATAAGATAGATGCAAGTAAGAGCATTGTAATATCACCTACTACGAGTATAAGAAACAAATCTATAAACCTGAAAGATTTAGAAGATACAGATACCTTAAATAGTTATTGGCAAGATCATGAATCGAATATATACAACCAAAAGCAATTTGATTTCTTTGGTGATTTCGGAAATGGTGAGTTAACAATTCCTTCTATCTTCTCAAGTTTTGCACCTAAGAAAATGCTTAATAATGAGATGTATCTTTCCAAGCATTTTGAATGGGCTGATGGGGAAGCGAAATTAGTTAAGACTAAGCCTAAGCTATTCTATTACTCAGGTAAAAAGCAATTACCTCCTTCGAGTTATTATAAGTTGCTATCAGAAACAACTGGAGTATATACCAATAAAGTGGAATACCCTTTTGCACACCATTACTCAATGAATGGAACGCAGGTACAAGAAACGGATGTAGATATAAGATTCGATTCTAGAGATACCTTTTCTTTTTCTTCTTTGGTGGCAACGCAAACGGGTAGTGATGTATATGAGGTCTATTGGAAGAGGTATCTAGCAAATATCTACGATAAAGATTCTCGTATAATGAACGCTTACTTTCATTTGACCGCTGAAGATATAGCTGACTTTAGATATAATGATAAAGTTTTTATACAAGATTCGTATTGGCGAGTGAATAAGATTTCAAGTTATGCGATGGGTGTAGATAACTCAACAAAGGTAGAGCTTATTAAGATACTTGAGAGTGTGAACGATTCAACGTGTAGCCTAACTATAGAAAGTTACAATCTAACCGGTACAACTTCATGGTTAGATGCTGCAGGAGGTAGTGTAACACCAACACAAGAATGCTGCGAGGCTGAAGGATTAACTTATTTAGGAACTACTTGTTGGTGGAACTTCGCAACTATAACAGATGCACCCGACCAACCGCCTATTACAACTGATCCTGATACGGGAGATATTGAAGTAGGTGTTATTGAAGGTCAAGGTATTATTGTAGGAAGTGGTACGAGTGAGGTTTCTTTAATGGGTGATATAAAACAAATCGGTAAACCTGCGAGTGATGGCGAAGTATTGACATGGAGTGCTTCAAATGATGCTACTCGATGGCTAGCTCCTACGCCTTCAGGAGTGATTACTGATAGGATAGATATATCAATTTCTGAATATCAAAACCTACATACTACGCCTATCACACTACTAGACACGCCCGGCACTGATAATACATTAATCCCAACTAATATATTTATATATGCTAAACACTCAGGAACGGAAACATCAACAAATAACTTATATATAGGTTTTAGTAGCAGCGTATCATCAGGCGATTACTATGCTTATATAAGAAATTTCATGAAGAATGAAGTAGGTAATAGAGTTTATGTAGCTAGTCCAAGTTCGGGAGAGATTTCTCAAGGCTCAACAGAGAACAGAAGGCTAAGCATTTACTCAGGTGGTGCATTTACTGGTCAAATAGATTTAATAGTTTTTGTAAGCTATCAGATAAAAGATATGTCATGATTAACGAAGTAATAAGAGGAATAAATAAAGGGAAGATAAAAGTCGATAAGAAGAATGCAATCGCATTTGGATTATATGAGTACCCAAAAACAATACGCAAAGCGTGGAAACAATTTAAAATGGAATTATGGCTCAAGAAGTAAGGCTCGATTTAGTTGCCAATGATAAGGCAAGTGAAGAGATAAAGAAAACAACTGAAGGTATAAAAGATGCTAAAGAGGAACAAGGGTTATTTGCAGACCAAACTAATAGGCTAAAGACATCGTTCAAATCATTAAAGGGTGGTGTAGGTAAAGCGGTTAAATCTTTTAAAACTTTAAAGGGTGCAATAATTTCTACTGGTATAGGTGTCTTGGTTATTGCCTTCGGTACTCTTATAACTTACTTTTCAAAATCAAAAGAGGGAAGTGAGAAGTTAGATGCGATCATGGCAGGTCTAGGTGCTACGGTTACAGTATTAACTGATAGAATTATAGGGTTCGGAAAGGGTGTGCTTGCCTTTTTTAAGGGTGATTTTAGCGGTGGACTAGAAGCCATTAAAGATTCTGTTAGTGGAATAGGTGATGAGATATTAAAAGAAAGCGCTAAAGCCTTTAAACTTACGGAGAGGTTGCAAGACATTGCAGATGCCGAAAGAGATTTAGCAGTAGCAAGAGCAGAGAATTTACTTGAGGTTAAGAAGTTAGATGCTATTGTAGATGATATTACAAAAAGTGAGCAAGATAGAATTGATGCAGCACAGAAAGCTCAAGACTTACTTAATGAGAACGCTGACAATGAGCAAAACTTATTAAAAGAAAAACTTGCTATCTTACAAGAGTTAGATGCTCAAGGCGATTCGAGTGCTGAAGATTTACAAGAGATTGCAGATTTACAAGTTAAAATTGCGGAGAGCGATGCACAAAGAGTTGATATGGCTAGAGCATTTAATAATAAACTAAATGCAATATCAGAAGGTAGAAGAGCAAAAGAAGAGGCGGCAAGACTTAAAGCGATAGAAGATGAGCGTAGGGCAAATGAAGAAAAATTAAAATTAGAAGAACAAAGAGAAACATCAATAGATGCTATCACAGATAAATTCAAACTTAAAAGAGAGGAAACAGAGTTAGAGGCTATTGAAACTGAAAAGCAAAAGCAGTTAGCCGAGCTTGAAAGATTAAATGCAACAGAAGAACAGAAAGCTAGCGTTAGAGAGTTTTTTGCACAAAAGACTTTAGGTGTATTAACAGAACAAGCGGAAAAGGAAAAGGCTTTAGATAAGGCAAAGGTTCAAGCAACTATTGATACTAATAATGAAACTTTAGCAGCCGTTGGTAGCTTAGCAGGTTCACTTGGCAAGTTAGCAGGAGATAGTAAAGGTTTAGCAGTTGCAGAAGCAACAATCTCTACTTATTTAGGTGCAACCAAAGCCCTAGCTGCTGGGGCAGGTACTCCTATTGGTTATATTAATGCCGCAGCTATTATCGCTACGGGTTTAGCTAATGTGAAAACTATATTAAGCACAGATGTAGGTGATGGTGGCGGTGGTTCTGTTCCTTCAGGTGTAGGTTCAGTAGGTGGTAATATTGCTGCCTCTATTCCTGCAGCAACGGGTTTAGGTGATGTGGTAGATAGTATCAACGGTCAAGCAAACCAACCAGTAGAAGCCTTTGTAATAGGTCAGAATGTAACAGATAGCCAAGAGGCTCAATCTTATATTAACAATCAAAGAACATTATAATGAAAGTAGTAGAATTTGTAATAAACGAGAATGAAGATTTCGGAGTTTACGCAATTAGCTTGGTAGATAGCCCTGCAATAGAAGAGGAGTTTATGTACTTCTCAAAGCATAAAGAACAATTCGCAACGGTAGATACTGATGAGCGTGTAGTGATGGGTGCAGTTATGATTCCTGACATGGAAATTATGCGAGTTGATAACAAAGGAGAGAAATATAAGTGTTGGTTCTCTAAAGATACGGTAAAGGAAATCGCTCAAAGATATATGCAGCAGTCTAAACACCAATCTACAACCTTAGACCATGCGAGAACGGTTCAAGGGATTACAACAATTGAAACTTGGATAGTATCAGATAGCCAAAAAGATAAGACTCAAGCCTTTGGATTGGAATATCCCGTAGGTACTTGGGTTGCTTGTATGAAAATAGACAACGAGGATGTATGGCAGAACTATATTAAAGAGGGCGTAGTAAAAGGTTTCTCGGTAGAGGGTAACTTTGGAGAGGCAACGGTAGAGATGAGTGAGGAGAATAGCTTAGAAGCTATCAGACAAATCATTAGAGAGGCTGAATTTAAAACAAAATAAGTAATAATCTATTTATACATATAAACTATGAAGATGGAAACATTAAACAAGATTAAAGTCTTGCTCGGAATGGAGCAGGCAACTAAAGAGGAGCTTTCAGAAGCTACCGAACAAATGAAGTTTGAGGACATCGCTCTAGAAGATGGTACTATTGTAAGTGCTGATGCTTTAGAAGTTGGTGCTGCAGTCTTTATTATAGTAGAAGAAGAAAAGCAACCTTTACCAATTGGAGAATATGCTTTAGCTGATGGTTCATTGTTGATCGTAGCAGAAGAAGGTATTATCGCTGAGCTTAAAGAAGCTGAAAAAGAAGAGGAAGCACCTGCAGAAGAAGAAATGCAAGAGGCTGACAATTCTAAAACTGCTTTAGTTGAGGCTATCGGAGTGCTTGAAAACTTGGTTCAAGAATTTGAAGCTATCAAAACTGAATTTAATACTTTAAAAGAAGAGTATTCATCAGTAAAGGTAGAAGCAAAAGAACTGGAAACTAAAGTAGAAGAGTTCGAGAAAGTAGGCGAAGAGATTAAGCCAAGTCCTGAAGGTAATTTTAACAAGGTAGAATTAACACCTATGGAATTTAGCAAGCTAAGTTCTATTCAAAAGGTGCAGTATAACATTAATAAAAATAAATAAAAGATTATGGCAACACCAAGTCCGTTCACAAAACTATATGCAGGCGAAGAGGCTGCAGGTTTTATTTCAGCATCACTATTAAGTGGTGAAACATTAGCAAAGGGTAATATTACGGTTTTACCTAATGTAACATTTAAAGTAAATTTAAAGTCTTTTGATTTTGCAGATGATTCAGTAGCAGATGCTACTTGTGATTTTGCAGATGGTTCAGCGGTTTCTTACGTAGAGAAAGCACTTACACCTGAAAACTTCAAACTTCAAAAAGAGCTTTGTAAAAAAGACTGGTTAGCAACTTATGCAGGTGCTTCTATGAGAGCAGGTGTAGATGGTACATTACCAGCTAACTTCCAAGAGTACATTATCGGACACGCAGGTGCATTGGTAGGGCAACAAGTAGAAAAATCTATTTGGGCAGGTGATACTGGAACAAGTGGTCAATTCGATGGATTCCAAGTACTATTAGCAGCAGATGGAGCAGTAGTAGATGTAGCTGGTACTACAATTACTGCAGGAAATGTAATTGGTGAGTTAGGAAAAGTAAGAGATGCTATCTTAGACGCTAACTACGGACAAGAAGATTTAGCTATCTATGTAGGTACTGGTGTAATGAAGCATTATGTATCAGCACAAGGTGCATTAGGTTACTTAGATCAATATCATGCAGGTGTAACTGAGGCTAACTTCGAGGGTACTAAAATTGTATTAGCTCCGGGTATGGGTGCTGATAAAATGGTTGCAGCACGTAAATCTAACTTATTCTTTGCAACTGACTTAGCTTCAGACATGGCAGAGGTTAAGGTTATCGACATGACTGAGAACGATGGTTCTGACAATGTACGTTTAGTAATGAAGTGGAATGCAGGTGTAGGTTACGCTAACGGTTCTGACATCGTTTACTACGCATAATTAATAACATAGAGTAGGGGTGTAAAAGCCTCTACTTTTTAAATACTTAAATAATATGGCTTGTTTACTAGCAAATGGTAGAGCATTAGAATGTCGTGAGAGCATCGGAGGTATTAGAAATATATACTTCGTGAATCATAACGATATGGGTGCTTATACTATTGATGTGGATGGCGAGTTAGATGATTTAGGAGAAACAAGTTCAGCGTACAAATACGAGTTAAATCCACAAGGATCAGATTTCGATGAGGCTATTACAGTATCAGAGGAAAACGGAACGGTATTTTACGAGCAAACATTGAACTTAATGCTGCCTAATTTATCTAAGGATGCTTTAAAAAACTTAAAAGTTTTGGCTCAAGGAAGATTCCAAATCTTCGTAGAGGATAACAATATTAACGAAGATACTGGTTTTGGTGATTTATACCTTGCAGGTGCTTATAATGGTGTAACGGTTACGGGTGGAAACATCGGTAGAGGTAAAGCCTTTGGCGATATGAGTGGTTATACACTTGCTTTAGTAGGTAGAGAGCAGAGAGCTGCTTTATCTGTTGTACCTAGTGCAGTAGTAGCAGATACTATCTTCGGTGGTCTTACGACTGTTGCAAATAGACCTTCGATAGTTACTTCGTAATACTATAATTGATATATTAGAACCTCCCAAATTGGGGGGTTTTTTTGTTTTAAAACAAAAGCACTAATTTCCTATTTATATATATAACTTAAACACAAAGAAATGCCAACGAATTTAATAGTAAGACAAGGGATAACTGGAGTAATCGTAACTCCGAGCGATGTAACCGATATTGTAGGAGCAACTGCGAATACACCTGCTACCTTATTTGTGGGTACTGGTGGAAATGTAGAGGTAATTACTTTGGGTGGTTCTACTTTGGTACTTAAAAATATAGCAGATGGATCATTCTTACCTATTCAAGTAACGAGGGTGAAGGCGACAAATACAACTGCAGCGGATATAGTAGCCTTATTTTAGTAGTATGATTAATATCATACAAAATACAATAGGTGCATTAGCTCGTAGAGGGTTAAGTATAGTTCGCAACGGACTAAAGATGTGGCTACCATTCTCTAAGAGTGAGATTCTTGGGGAGGACTTAGCTGAAGGTTATGACTTTAGTGGGTGGGATGAAATAGACATAACAGAAAAGACTGCTAACACTTTCACTTCAGACCCTGATGGTGGTGTATATAAAACATTGGTAGAGGTTGGAAAGACTTATTCATTAACTATCGCAGGTACAACAGATGCGTCAGGTGTTCAAGTTAGAAATGCTATAGATGGTGAATTATATTACGATAGTGGAGCAACAGGTGCTTTTAGTGATACAGTTACTTTTACAGCGACACAAACATCTATATATGTAAAAAATAAAAGTGCTGGAGCGGCTACAATAACAACTCTTAATGTACAAGAAGTAACTCAAATCGCACCTGATATATCGAGCAACTCGAATAGTGCGAAGTTATTTACTGGAAAGGCACTTAGCTTTGATGGGGTGAATGATTATGTTGATTTCGGCTCTGATATAAATAGCAACGGAACGGTATGGACTACTGCTATATGGATAAGTGATTATACTAGAGGCTCTTATGATTGGATATACGGACATACAACTCAACAAAGTATAGGTTTAAATTATGGAGGTGGAGTAGATGGAAATATATTTTATAGAGATGAATACGGTACTTATGATGAGTTTTCTTGCGAGGTATTTAAATCTGACTTTACTGCTGCTAAAAGATTAATCTTTACTAGCGATGGAACAGATATAAGTCTTTACATTGATGGTGAATTTATAGATTCTATTACTCCGACAGCTACGAATTTGGAGCTTAGTAGATTGATGGCTGGTTATAATACAAGTAGCTTTATGGTCGCTGCAACTGTTTCCGACTTTCAATTGTACAACACCGCTTGGACACAAGACGATGTAACCTTCGACTACAACAATCCTCAGCACCTTGTAACGGATAACCCTGCTTCGAGTATAGCTTTATCTAATTTAAAAGGCTATTGGCACTTGAGTGAGGGTAATGGTGATTACGCTTATAATAGTGCTGTTGCTTTAGGCTCTGAGGAGGTTTCTAATGGCGATTTTAGTAATGGTTCTTCAGCTTGGAATGTGCCAGTTGGTGGGTGGTCAGTTTCTAATGAGCAGTTAGTTCACGATGGAAGCTCAAGTTCAGCTAATGCATTACAATTAATAAATATAGATGGGGTTGTTGGAACTATTTACCGATTAACATTTGATGTTATATCAGCAACAAATGCAAATGTAAAGGCGTATTCACCTAATGTTGGGTATATAGCCCAAACACTAAACACTGGAGATAAAGCAATTTATTTTTTAGAAAGTGATGGGGCTTACAATTCTTTAGCATTGCGTAATTATGCAAGTAGCGAAATTATTTTAGACAACATATCGGTAAAAGAAGTTTCGGTAGGAACAATCAACGGAGCAACTCCAGTCTTAGCACAAGCAACTATACCTCAACTCGGTATGATGGATTGGGCGAAGTCTACGGTAGGCTCTGATGAGATTACTTTGGTACAAGCACCTAATAACGAGGGTTATGATATACTAGGCAACTCGCTTCGACTTAGAGAGCATAGTTTAAATTTAGATGGTTCGGGTTATGCTGAAGTGCCTGATGCTGATAATTTAGATGTTACTAGCACAATTACTTTAGAATGTTGGGTAAAATGGAATACTGAAGATGGTAAAGGTTTATTAGCAAAATGGGGAGGTAGTAATTCTTTAAGGTCATACATAATAGAAAAGACTACAAATGGTTTAAAATTTAAAATAAGAGTTGATGGTTTAGGAACATACATAGCAGAAAGTGGTTCAATAACGGGTACAGATTGGAAGCATATAACTTGTGTGTATAATGGTTCTAACCAGACTATTTATGTGGATAGTTCTGTGAGTGGCACACCTGAATCTAATACTGGAGCAATAAATTCTTCAAACACAAATGTAGAGATAGGTAGTGCCGAAGGAAGCAACTATTATAGCGAACTTATAGACGATGTACGAATCTACAACAGAGCATTATCATCAGACGAAGTAGAGCAAAACCACAAAGCTGGGTTAAACAAACATAAAACAGGAAGTTCATTTAGCGATGATTTCTCAAGTGATTACGGATTTTAAATAAATAGAAATGGCAAAAAGAGATTATAAAGATTCTACATTAAGAAACGGATATAAATCCTTAGTAGGAACTAATAGAGATACTAAGGTATCGGTAGTTTCAGGCGATAAACGAACTAGAGCTGAGTTACTAGATTCTATCGAGGACTTGTTTCAAGGTGGGGAGAACACTATAACTCCTGAAGATTTACGAGCAGTATTAACTATGATAGTATTATCATCTAACAATTCAAGCGATGATAGGTAATGTATTTATATGTTTAGATGAGGTAACTTACAACGGAAATATACCTGCTGAGTTACAAGGTAGATATTCTCGAATAGAACGAGATGAGGAAGGTGAATTAATTTCTATTCTACCTACAACTTTTGCAGAAGTAGGTGAAGATAACAAGCGTAAATTCGGTGCGGTAATAGAATTGGATATAAACGGTTCTAAGCACTTTGTTTTAGAATTAAATGCTAGTTGGTTATCGAGTGAGGTATCGTGCTTAATCGCTTTAGGGGGTGGTTTAAACTATCCTTCTAACGCTTTACTAACTAACGAGGAAGCAATCAGTTTAATTAATCAGCATCAAGATGATATACCTTAACACATTTGAGAGCGTTTACCTGATCACTTATATGGTAGATGATGTTACTCAGTTGCAAACGCAGAGAGTAGATTACAAGACTGCTAAGGCATACGCTAAAGCATTAGGTAAAAAACACAAAGTAAAAGTAAAAGATAATGTTAAAGCTAACACCGAATCAGAGTAATACCGTTTATCTATCCTTGTTTGAAAACTCAAGCGATGCAATAAACAATTATTACTTACTTATATTAACTAACTTACAAACTCGTAAGAGCGAAGCTAAGGTAGTTACTAAGGGTGTGGTGAACGAGAGATATATAGACTTATCGTTTAACATTAATACGGGTGCAGAACCTAAGTACACTACCCAAGATGTGAGCTTTTATAAGTATGATGTGTACGAGCAAACAAGCTCAACGAATATAGATATAGAAGATGCGAGTGTTCTCGGATTGCGAGAAACTGGCAAGGCTTGGGTAGGTGGTACGAGTGAGGTTTCCTATATAAAGCAAGAGGAAGCAGATAAGACAAACGATGTATATTTAAAAGTATGAGTTTTAGAATAGTAAATTTCAGTTCACACACTACACCTAAAGCAGTTGAAAGTCCTGCGAAGGATTGGGTTACTTATGGTGAAGATAACAATTACTTCCAATACCTAATAGATAGGTACAACGGTAGTGCGGTTAATAACGCTATTATCTCAAGCGTAGGGGATCAAATCTACGGGGAAGGTCTTAGTGCTACCGATAGTAATAGAAAGCCTTTAGACTTCGCTAAAATGCGTACCATATTTAAGGCAGAAGATTTGCGTAGAGTGGCAGGAGATTTAAAATTACTAGGTCAAGCTGCATTCAATATCGTTTGGAACAAAGGAAAGACTGAAATACTCAAGGCAAAGCACATACCAATGCAAAACCTACGACCTGAAAAGGCAACGGAGGGAGAAATTAAGGCGTGGTACTACTCGGATAATTGGACTGAGTTTAGAAAAGAAAGATATAGACCTAAAAGAGTAGAGGCGTTTGATGGATCAAGAGGTGAGGAAACTCAAATCTTAGTTATTAAACCATACGCTGCAGGTTTCTTTTACTTTTCTCCAGTAGATTATGCAGGTTCATTAAAGTGGGCTGAGATAGATGAGGAAATAGCAACCTATCACTTGACAAATATACAGAATGGATTCGCTCCTTCGATGATGGTTAACTTTAATAATGGTTTACCTACCGAAGATGAGCAGCGAGTTATTGAAAGAAAGGTAGAACAGAAGTTACAAGGTACTGGAGGTAAGAAATTCCTATTATCAAGTGATA
>Ga0233412_10000271_pt1 | contig 31003 bp, 23 predicted proteins | sample Na_anoxic_4_MG_FD_180667 | JGI IMG/M metagenome (GOLD analysis project Ga0233412, IMG submission 180667) | Seawater microbial communities from Saanich Inlet, British Columbia, Canada - Na_anoxic_4_MG | ecosystem: Environmental > Aquatic > Marine > Inlet | place: Canada: British Columbia... | reverse complement strand
AATGCCTGGAGGAATGCCTAATGAAAAAGAAGAACCTAATATTGAGGAAGTTGATTAAATAGATTATAAATTAATCAAAAGAAAACAGGAATATTACCCTTTTAGCTCAGTTGGTAGAGCGACAGACTTTTAATCTGCTGGCCATGGGTTCGATCCCCATAAAGGGTAAAGTTGTATATACTTTTTATCCATAATATGATGTAAATAAACCAAAGCGTTCGCGTGCAGCTATCCCTTGCGATGGTGATCTCCGGCGGCGACCGACAGAATCAAATTTTTTATCATATTCACCCTCCAAATAGTCCAAAAATGCCAAACGACGAGCGTCAGGCACAGCGGCACTGGCAGCGCGACGAGTCTGCTTGGCATGTGGGAGCGACCCCAAAGACTTTGTTCTCTTAATTGTGCGTGCGCTCGGCACACGAGTACGCCGACGAATTATATCTCTGTAGATGTGAGCCAATGTGTTGTGAGCCTTATCAATCACATGCTGATCAACAATACGCCCCCTCTCTGCTTGTTCGATAGCATCCAATGTCTTCTTTAATGCCGTATTCTCATCAAGCACACGACCAGCCTTGAGTTCTATGAGATGGCATGCCTGTCTGTCATACTGTGTATCATCACACACATCATCCTCGCGTGTTCTATTAAGCAACGTCTGGTAAGAAGCACGATCGAGGTAGCGACGGAGCCTACTGCCAACGGGGAGGGCTGAAGAGAGAATTTGATGCTTGCCAACAGTTTCCTCTAATGCATTGACTGCTACCTCCAACTTATGAGAAGCATCTTGACGGACTTTCTTAGTCACTTTGGGTACTACAGATTGGGATGGTTGAGATGGTGGTAGGACCTCTGATTTATCCCGAGCGATTGAAGATTTCTGAACCCGACTAGACCCACCTGTTCCTAATCTATATTTAATTTGTCTTTTGGGGTGTGGTAATTTTCTAGATTTCATAGGTTTTATTTTTGACCCTCCTTTGTAAAGTTTTTTCATTTATATATAAATTTATTTTAATTACAATTAAAATAAATATAATTATAATTATAATATAATTATATTTATAATATAATATAATTATATTTATAAAATGGAATATAATAACTATATAAAATTTATATTAATAATTTTCACATTAGTAATATTATTTATTTTAATTAAATATATATATTATTTATATATGACATTAAAAATACAAAAAAAAATAGTTATATTTGATTTGGATGAAACTCTTGGACATTTTGCCGAATTAGGTAGTTTTTGTGATGTAATAGAAACATATAATAATAAAAATCTTAATTTTAAAGAATTTTATAATATAATGGAATTATATCCAGAATTTTTAAGACCTAATATTATTAATATACTTTTATTTTTAAAAAATAAGAAAAAAAATCATGAATGCAATAAAATTATAATTTATACAAATAATACAGGCCCAAAACGATGGGCCGAATATATTAAAAAGTATTTTGAAAAGAAAATTGACTATAAATTATTTGATAGAATTATTAATGCATACAAAATTGGCGGAGTTCAAATTGAACCAGAAAGAACAAGTCATGAAAAATCAATTGATGATTTTTTTGCCATAACCGGAATTCCTCAAAATTCCAAAATATGTTTTATTGATGATCAATATCATGATTCTATGAATAGGGATAGTGTTTATTACATTAATATAAAACCTTATACCCATCATTTACCATTTAAAATATTAATAAATAGATATATTAATAATAATCCAAAATTAGCAAATAAGGAACAATTTTATAATTATGCCTTTAATAAACTTAAATTGTATGATCATTCATCAGATTATAAGATTAATATATCAGACTCGCATCAAATTACAGGGAAAATGTTATTAAATCACATCAATAAATTTTTTAAAATATTCAGGATAAACAATTCCATAAAAAACTATAAAAAACAAAGAAATGCCAACAATACTAGTTTTAAAAATAAATTAGATTCCTAAAATGGAATGGAAACATTATTTTGCACTCCATGTCTTATATATGCAAAAAAGGATGATGATACAATTAAATATAAACCAGCTGAAAATGCTAATTCCTTATTAAATTCCTTATCAAATTCATTTTTTTCATCTTTTCTGAATGGATTAAAGCGAATCAACAAAAAGCTTGCAATATAAAAGTGATATAAATTATTAACCAATGATAAATATTGTTTGTTAATAAAATATATTCCAAAAAGAGATAAAATAAATAAAATTGTTGTTATGATATTTAAATGTTTAAAAATCAGATGATACATATTTCCACCAAAAAGATATTTTTTTATGTAATTAATAATAAATGCTGGCATATTTTAATATACTATAATACATTAAAATAAATATTTTAAATTTTGCTTATTCTCTATATATATCTAAAGTCCTTGCACTACTATCTGATGCATTAACATACTTAGGCATCCAAAAATATGGAATTAGATAGGCTAGATTCTTATAATATTTCTCAAAAATTGTTCTATAATACAATTTTTCTAATGTGTCTGGTTCATTATGTGAGTATTTTATATCCAAATTATAAATTACATTTGACTGTTTTAGAACAAAATCTTCTAATACCTCAAACCATGATCTATCCTTTCCACTTACCCCATCACTAAAAGCCTCCTTTCTCCTCCATAGAATTTCATTTGGCAAATATTCACCTTCAAATGCCTTTCTAAATAGGTACTTTTCCTGAATTTTATTCTTTTTAAAACGAATGTTTGATGGAATTGACAGGTAATTACCCACAAACTCTCTATCCAAAAATGGTGTTCGCGCCTCAAGGCCATTTTGTGATATTGATCTATCTGATCTTAGTACATCAAAAAAGTGGAGATCTTTTAGGAGAAGTTTACATTCCTTATCAAACTCTAAATGATTGTCAGCATGATTCATATATAGGTACCCACCCATTAATTCATCTGATCCATCACCATTAAAAATAACCTTAGCCTCAGAATGTTCTGAAATATATTTTGCAACCAGATAATTTCCAACGCTTGCTCTTACCGTTGTTGTATCATATGATTCAATTGCCTCAATTACCTCTGGTATTGCATCAAAAAAATCCTGTTCTGAAACTATTATTTCTGTATGTTTGGTTCCCAAAAAATTTGCAACAATTTTTGCATTTCTTAAATCCTCTGAACCCTTAAGACCAATACTATATGTTTCTAAAATACCATTGTAAAATTTACTTACCAATGATGTTACTATACTACTATCTAATCCCCCAGACAGTAAACATGCAATTGGTCTTTCTGTAGTATCTACCCTTTTCTTTACAGCATTCATAAATGAATCCCTAATTCCATTGCAAATTACTACTTCATCATATTCATCAAGTTCGGAATCTAAAATAAAATTATTTAATTTAAAATTTGTATATGATTTAACAAAATCCAAACACCAAACCCCATCATCCGATTTATCAAAACACATAAATTCACCTGGCATTACAGGCCTTATAAACATGCTTTTTACATTTCTATTATACATATCACTAAAACCACTAAGTTGCTTTATCTCAGAGGCAAAAACTATTACATTTGATCTTATGCGTGCTGAATCGTCCTCACCATTCATAAAATTTAGTGGATTGTAAAGATAATATAGCGGTCTTACACCATATGGATCCCTTGATACAAAAATCTTATTTAAATTATGATCTATTAATACAAATGCAAAAACACCATCCAAAAGATTTAATGTATATTCAATGCCATATAGTATATATAGATGAATAATAACCTCACAATCTGAATTACTAATTGCCTTATACTCTATATTCTTAAACAATGATTTGTAGTTATAAATTTCACCATTGCAAATTAATTCAATGTTATTTATTAAAAATGGTTGATTAGAACTTTCATCTAAGCCATTTATTGATAATCTATGAAATCCAAGATAAATATCATTTGTTAAATTTAGTATTGTGTTATCAGGCCCCCTTTTTTTACCCTTAACAAATTGTTCTATAATAAATTCCTTCTTTATGTGTTTATCGCTTGTTTCATCATCATTATTTAGAAGGGCAAAAATTCCACACATATTTATTATTATTTTTTATTAATTTTTATCTTTAGATTTTTTTATAAGTATATAAATTATATGAATAATATAAGAAAACCACAAACATCTAATGCTGTTCTAATTTGTAACAATGATAATGTAAATGAAATAAATGAAAGAATTTTTGAAAGAAATTTAGCTTATGGAAATGCTGATACACCAATTAGTTTTAGATCACAGGATACCAGATATCGTCTATTTCCGATTCTTGATAAGGATCAATGTAATAATGATGACTCTTTAAACTTAGCATTTGATACAAATACCATGTTTTTACCAGGCAATTCCAAGGGTCCATGGAGTGCATATGCATCCAAAATTAATAATGAGTCTATTTTAAAAAACCAAACAAGAAAACTACAAAAGGATGATGCAATGGAATTTATTACAAAAGATGATAGTGAACTCTATCATTATGAACTTGCAAATAAGAGAAATAGTGATTTAGATAAATTCCCAGCTCTATTTGATAATCCTACCTTTAGTAATAATGATGAAAATTATAATAATTTAAAATTAACTAATTCATCAAATTCTCTCTTTAATAATCATACAAGACAACAATTAAAAGATAATTAATTCAAATTTATATAATTTAATATAATTTAATATCAAATTATTAAATTATGACGGAACAAAATAAATCTAATAAAACGGAAAACTCATATTTAAATAAAATCACATTAGAATATCTTTTAAATCCATGTCTTTATGAACGAATTAATCAGAGAAATAATGGAATAGAAAATGATATAATGAAGGAAATTCAATTCTATAGAAAAAGAATAAATCATTTAACAAAAGAAATGTCAAGAGGCGAATACATAAATGACAATTTTAAAAAATTGTTTATTAATTATTCATCGGCACTGATATACTATTTTAAACAAATAGATGAAAAGGATATTCTTCAGGAGGAATATGATAATTTGGATAATTCCAATACAAATACTAATAGAAATAAAAATTCAGATGGTGATGATAATCAAAATAACGCTAATAATTTATTGATAAAGAAAAAAGAAGAAGTTCATAACTTAGATAATTTTGTCAGGAAAGTCAATGTAAACATGAATCCAAAAATTCTTCCAAAACAAAGAAATGCAAATATCAAAAATCCTGATCTAAAAAAAAGGGAATATAAAAAGATAATATCTGATTAATATAATGTCAAGGAAAAAGCGATCAAATAAAAAAACTAAAAAACATTTATCTCAAACCAAAAAATTTAGGAAAATGAATTGTAGTCCAAAATCAAAAGATGAAAAAAAAAGCGGATTCTCATGTTATTCTAATAGGTCTCTATATAAACTGAAGGAATCTTGGAATAAAAAATTTCCCGATAAACTGATAAGGAGTAATAAACCGGAAAATATTTGGCTATCCTTAAAATATTTATTGAATAATATTTGTGATGATGAAAAATGTTGGCTTAAACAAAAATTTATGGAAAACAATCTTGATCCCGAACTAAAATCGCTTACCTTTGCTCCATATTCACCCATAAAGTGGGAAGATAATCCCAATGAATGGCTCAGTAGTGTGGATTTAAACCGGGTTATGAAACAATATGAAATGGCGAATCCATTTTTTGCATTTATTGGACCTTCACCAATAGATTTTGATAAGACTACCGGAATGGGTGAATGTGTTTGGAATGATCTTTGTAATTTTGATCTAATAAAATATGTTACACGAGGAAAAAATAAGATTGGGGTAATATTTAATACCGATCCACATACATCTGATGGATCTCACTGGGTTTGTGCGTTTATTGATGTAAAAAATAAATTTATTTTCTATTTTGATAGTGTTGCCGATCCAATGCTATCCGAAATAAATAAATTCTTTAAAAGGGTAAGAGATCAAGGAAAATCATTGGGAATTGATTTTAAGATTATAAAAAATAAAACTACTCATCAAAAAACAACTACCGAATGTGGAATGTATACACTATTTGTAATAATTCAATTAATGAATGAGAAAATGAAACCGGAATCATTTAAAGAAAGAATTAAGGATGAGCATGTTGAAAAACTAAGAAATATATATTTTAATAAGAAACATTAAAAATATTAAAAATGTTGAAAGTATTAAGTATTAAGTATAAAAATATAAAAATTAATGATATATTTTTATATATGGAGGAGAGATTTATATCAACAGAAAATAAGAGCCTTATTTGGCAGATATTATCAGAAAATAGGGCCTTTCAAAATATAGAGAATTCACAGTTTAATAACGTGAAAAATATTTTTGAAGAAAATTTTAATAATGTTTCTAAGCTTAAGGAGATTGAACTTGTTGAGAAAAATAAAATTGTTATGTCAAAAATAATGAAGGACATTAATTTTTTCAAAAGCCAAAATGTAAACACTCCCCTTCAAGAAGTTAAGATTGAAATTGACAATGCATTAAAAAACAAACAGGAAGAGTTCATTCAATTAATAAGAAGACCAACACCACAGGAAATTCAATTTACCGATGAAAAGAATAATGGAGATGACCCATTAAGCAATGATGATATGGATCAAAGACTAGATCTGATGATGAAATCTAGACAGTTAGAAATTCCAAAGAAAAATGAGGATCTTGAAGGTTTAAGTTTTTATAATGAGGAAATTAATAGCGAAAAACAAGATGATAACATTAAGCTCAAGTCTATTTTAAAAAAACCTAATTCTAATAATGATGAGCTAATTGGACTTCTAAATAAGATACTTGCAAATCAGCAATTAATACTAGAAAAATTACCACTCTGATTAACCAGTGCCGAGTGGCGCAAAGCCATGTTGTAGTTTAAATACCTTAGCTTTCCGTGCGGGCTGTGCTGAGGCCAATGCATCCGCAGGGCCCGGGCTTTGTTTAATATGAGATAATATTGTTGCTCCAATTTCAGCCCCTTCTCTTTCTTTATCTTCCGCTGTTAGTCCACGTTGGATAGCCTCTATAAGTATATAATGTTTCTTATAGGCTAAAAATAATAATTGTAGGAGAAATAGATTTAATTCTAAGTTATTATTTACTATTGTTTTGTCATAAAATTGTCCATTAGCTGCATCTCCTAATCCATATTTATTATCACCATTGGAATGAGGCTTTATATCCGCAAACGTTTTCTTGAGATCTTGTGAAAAGGAAGCATAGAGTTGATTAACTAAATTATAAACTTGTTCTATTTCATCATTAATACTATAAGAAATTGGTTGCATGTTATGATCAAAATTTGTATATTTATAATTATTGACAAATGTAAATATTCTTTCAATATTAGATTCACAAAAATTATTTTGTAAATCTATTATTAAATCCAGATTATATAAACTTATTAGAACATTATTAGCTGTTTCTCCTCTACCAATGTTTTCAATAAATTGCTGAAATCTTTTCTTGATCATCTGCGGATCTAAATCTGATTCTATTCCTTTTATTTTTTCTATTTTTTCTTTTACTTGGTTTAAAAAATCTGTATTAAGAGGTGAATTATATGCCAACTTAAAAATTTCTACTAGATCTTTATTGAATTTATCACACGGATTGGTGCCTCCTATTTTTTTTGATTTTCTGCAATTGCTCTTGCAATTTCTTTTTGATCTTCTAAATTTCCTTGTTTTTCTGCAATTTCGGCTGTAATTAGTTTTTAATTTTCTAGATTTTTTTGATTTTTTTGTACTTCTTGTTTTACCCATTAATATATACTATATCTATATATTAATAATAAATTATAGCTGATTCATTTACATCTTTTACTTTTAACTACTCTTCTTGATCTTCTACAATTCCGCTTGCATCTAGTTTTTGATTTTCTAGTTTTTCTAGTTTTTCTAGTTTTTCTAGTTTTTCTTGTTTTCTGCTTGCTTGTTTTTTTTGATTTTCTTCGCCCAATTCCACCAGCTTTTTGGGCTCTATCATTCTTCCTTTTTTGTGACGCCGCGGCTCTATCAGCCTTCTTTTTTGCTGAAATTTTTTCACGATTTTTTCTTTCCTTCTCTCTATCCAGCTTTTGCGCATGGCTTCTTTCATGTCTTGACTTATCACGTAATGCACGCGCCAAGTGGATGGTCCCCTTATTCAGATTGCGACGTGCCATCCTTACCTCACCCTCAGCTTTCTTTAATGCCTGCCTATCATCAGGGGTATGCTCCCTAATTGCCTGAAGAACATTTAAGGTTTTTACCAGATCACCAAATGTTGCATCTCCCTCCTTTGCCTGTTTCTCTTCTTCTAATTGTTTTAGAAGGTCATGACGAACTTTTAAAAGATCACTCACTGATGATGATGATGATGATGATGATGATGAAGATGATGCAGATGATTTTCTTGATACAGACATATAATATAAATGGAGAAAATATTTTTATATCAAATCAAATTTAAAGCCACCTTGCTCCAATTTTGTTAAAACACCAACTTCAACCTGATTTCCATTATTATATTCCCCTAAATCATAAACCTTTCTGTTTTTACCAGTTTCATCTGGATTCTTGGCAAGTGCATAACGTTTTTTATTTTCACCAGAACCCAATTCAATTTCAGCAATTGGTATTTTCACTTTTCTAACATTTCCAGCAGCCTCGATATCTGTTTCATCGTGTCCTATTACTGGATTATATGAAAATGAATTTGGTGATGGTTTAGCGCCAAATGAAAAACAATTAACCTTCTTACCAGTTGATGTTCCAGCATGAACTACACAATCTATAGATGCCTCCTTAATATTTTGAAGTATATCCTTGTTAATTAATTCCTTTCTTGTTGAAATTTCATAAAGTGTTTCATCACTAGTAAATGGAATAAATTTAAGTTCTCTCTTTCCTGATTTTCCTCTTTCATATCTTTCATCACCTAATAATTCCTCATAGGAATATCTTTCATACTTCCTTTTACTTAAATCAGATGATGCTCTTATCTCCTTATAGGCATCATCTTCTATCTGTGCTTTTGAAAAAATCATTAAATAAAGGAATACCTGAACTGTCTGCAGATTTTTTGGCTTATCTGGAAGATCATTATGACTACATATTCTTCTTGCACGACCAATTATCTGTTCTGTTCTAACTGGATGCCAATACGGTTCCAATATATGAACGTATCTAACATTCTTTAGGGAAATACCCTCCGCACCAGATGCTGTAATCATAATTATTTTTATAATTTCACCAAAAAAGTTATTTGGCGATAAGCCGCTTATCTGTTCTCTTAATTCAGATGGTACATATTCCCATGTACTATTGAATATGTTTCTTATTATTTCCTTCTCCTCATCATCTTCTGTTCCTGTATAAAGAACAAACTTTGGTTTTCCAATATCCTCAGGTTTTATATCTAACTGATACTTCCCATTTACCTTTTTTATTTTAAACTGAACGAAACCATTTGCCTTTAAAACTATAGAAAATATACCAATTCCCTCTAAGGTTCTAAACTGACTATAAATTAGATGAAGACCCGGATAATTATCCGTTCCATTTACATCCAAATTTTCAAGAATTTTGTGGAATTTGGGACTGTAAGTATATAACTTATCATAGGCTAGAAAATCCCGCATTACCGATTCCTCATTTAATTTCGCCAAAACATCCTTTATTCTTTGTTCATAAGATGTATTTATTTTTTCTAATTCACCTGTATCCTTTAGTGATATTTCCTTTTCCCCCAATGGTCTATTCTCTTCCAATTCCTGTAGAGAACTCTTTTCTTCTGCCTCCTCTTCATCATTTTTTCCTTTTACAGCATCCAATATATCCTCATCCGCTGCAATACTTATTACCTCCTCAATATTATTTTTTTGACCCGGCAAAGGTCTTATAATTCCATCGGGAAATACAAAATTACAGTATGCTCTTGAAAATATACGATATGTTGAAGTTGTTCCCTCATATAATTTCTCTCCCCCAATAGTTTGTTTTTTCTTTTTCTTACGATTCAATTCCTCCAATTTTCTCTCACCAACTCTAGCTAAATTATAAATATGGAACTGATGTGGTGACATTTCTAGTTTTACAAGATGAAAATCTCTCTCTCTATTGTAATTTGGCAATAACTTCTCAACATCAGGAAAATAGGAAACCAGACCCAATATTCTTTTCTTAAAAAGACTCATATTTGTAACATTATTTTCCTTATCAATAAAAAATGAGGAAAAGGTGTCAAGAGTATCAGGTAAACACTTATATTCCTTTGTTATAGTTTGTTCCACATGAAAATCATCATTCTCCTGCAATATTTCCTTTATTAATAATTCAAATGTTTTATCATCAACATTTCCTTCATCTCCTAATTTAACACCACTATATTCCTCAGTATCACCATCCTTAATTCCCTTTCTTTTCTTTAAGTAATTATGAAATCCAAATGGGTTTCTTGTTACCGTCAGTTTTCCTGATCTATATTCAATATAATCAAATACCTCTCTACCTATTGAAACGGATCTAAACAAATCAATAAAATAATCTGTATTGGCCTTTTTATCTGTTTTAACGGTGAGAATAAAAGTCCAGGTTTTAATAAAACCTCTTAACATATTTAATGATATGGCAATTTCATTTGGAAAATTAATAATGGGTGTACCAGATAAGAATACCAATCTACAATTCTGAGCGCTCATTAATAGATTATAAATTTTAACAAAAAGGGCATTTGGATTTTTTATTTTATTTATAATTTTACTAATAAAATTGTGGGCCTCATCAACTATAATTACCTTGTTTGAAAAAATATTACCATCTCCCTCTGTAGCATATTTTTCAGTTAATGTTTCGAACTTTGGATTTCTTAATCCATTATAATGTATAAATAAATATTTGTTCTCGATCATATGGTCTAGTTGCTTATCCAAACTGATTTTTTGAGGTTCGGTTAATTTATTGTAATTGGGTTCCCTTATATTTTTATTAACCAACCAAACAATTCCACCCTGATCTTTAATAAATTTTGGGCTAATAGATAGGGCTACTGAAAGTGGCTTTATTAACTCGGGACTTGTATTAACATCAATAATTTCCCAATATTGATTTCTCTTATATAATTCATCCCCACATTTTTTCAATTCCTCATAATAATTACGTTTTAGTGATTTGGGTAACATGATAATGATTTGCTTCTTTGATTTTAATCCCTCCGCTATTGCAATTGAAGAGCATGTTTTACCAGAACCTAATCCATGATATAGAAAAAGTCCCCTGTATGGGGTATATATATTTATATAATCTCTAACAATCTGTTGATGAAGAAGAAGATTAAACTCCTTTTCACTTTGATTGGTGCAGGAATAGCTATCCAGAGATTCCTTTACTTTATCCCTATATGACTTAAACAGGGAATCTATAAAATTAATAAAATATTTTCTATTATTTAAATAGTAGTAGGGCGCCCTCAATAACTTATTTTCCTTCTTATCCTTTTTTGGTAATCTATTTGCAATTTCTTTAATTTGTTCCTCAGATGGTTCTAGCTCTCCCTTTTTAAGAGATTTATCCCGTTTTTTCTTTGTAGGAGATTTACTTTCAATAATTTGGAATTTTCTTGTTTTCTTTGGTTCTGATTCAGGTTTTACTTCAGGTTTTACTTCAGGTTTTACTTCAGGTTTTACTTCAGGTTTTACTTCAGGTTTTACTTCAGGTTTTACTTCAGGTTTTACTTCATTTGCTAATTCATCTGGTGGTACTTCTTCAAGGGGAGGAGGTGAATCATCAACATCAGCCGGTGGATCTTGATTAACTGGTATCTCAAGCTTTAATTTTTTGGGTTTTTTGATTTTAATTGGTAAATTTTCAACGGTTGGTAAAATCTCTTGTTTTCTTGGCTCGCTTATTAGTTTTTTGCGATCCTCCAAAAATTTTACCCTATCTATCTTATTTTTTGATGAATTATCTATTATTGGTATTTTCTCTCTCTTTAAAACAATTTTCTGTTCTTTAAACTTATTTGGTGATTTTTTTTCTTGTAATTTTTGAAAAATGGCATCTGACATATTTAATATAATTAAATATTTTTATATTTAATTATATCCCCAATTTTTATTTCATTTAAATACAAAGTGTATTAATCGCAATTTCACATGCTGTTTGTTCAGCCTTTTTCTTTATCTTATGAATTGATTTACCAAGAAATATAAATAGTTTTCCCTTATTTTCAAATTCATTATGAATGTTTTCCATTTTTCCAAAATTTGAAAATGGAATTGCCTGCTCGTATGAAACCTCATGAATTTGCTGACCTAAACACAAATAGACGCCCATCTCATATCCATTTTCTAGATCATGGCTAATTTCTAAATAATCTGGTGTTACCTTAAATTCCTTTTGAATAATAACCTGTAGCTTATTTTTATAATTATCATTAGTATTTATTAACTGAATCCAATTTACATGTTTTTCAAAAATTGACTCTAAAAATATCTGGGCCATTTGAAAACCTGGCCCAGTAACAAATATATTATCAAACCATCCATCCTTATCAGATATTTTAACCTTATTAACATCTAAAAATAGCGCCCCTAAAAATGCCTCAAATAGACAACCCAATTTTTTTAAATTATTTCTTGTATTTTTTTCCTCAGCATGTCTTGAAAGAATAAACCATTTATGAAGATTCATTTCAAATGCTAACTTACCAATGTGTTCGTTTTTCACAAGTGCAATTTTTTTCTCGGTCATAAATCCCTCATCTTCCTTCGGAAATCTTTTATATAAATAATATTTAGTAATACACTCTAAAACCCCATCCCCAACAAATTCCAGTCTCTCATTTGATTTACTCCTTAGCGGCAAGCAATTGTCTGGTTTTTCTGAAATTTTTATACCAGCCGTCTCATTTTCAAATGCTGGTCTTTTAACATAAGATCTATGAATAAATGCCCTTTGAAAAAGATTTAAATTATCTATTTTATAATTAATATTATATCTTCTTAGAATTGATTCAACATCTCTTAATGTAATTTCTACATTTAATGGATTAAATGGATTAAATATTAATTCATCATCAACCTTAATTATATCCTCATCTAATTTTACACTTACCTCTCCCATTATTTACTAAATAGTTTAAAATATTTATTCTAAATCAATTTTGTAATTATATAATAAATAAAAATAATTGTATAATTTAGTATGGGTTTATCAGACACATTATTAACAGTTTTGATATTTTTTATTTTTATTGGATTAAATTTATTTACCATTTTAGCAATTAGTATAAAAAAGGTTAAGGATAATTGGCCGGAGTACAGATGCAGTCCATCTGTAATTCCATTTGCTTCAATATTCGGTCATGATACCGGTAAAAATTTCTCATATTGTATTCAAAATATTCAATCATCCTATATGGGAGAACTTTTAAAACCCGTGTATTATGGTTTATCATCAGCTTCAAGTATTGGTTCATCATTAGCAAACTCCACCCAGGCAATAAGGGCCGAATTCGATCAAATTAGAAATTTTGTTACAACAATTATCTCAAGTGTTATGGGTGTATTTTTAAATATATTAATTGTTATACAGAAGATTATTGTTACATTAAAGGACACAATGGGAAAGGTTTTGGGTATAGTGGCAACTCTTTTATTTACACTTTCAACCCTTGTTTCTACAACTCAATCGATAGTTGATGGTCCGCCAGGCCAATTAGTTCTTGCATTATGCTTTCATCCAAATACGTTAGTTAAAACTGCCAATAATAAGCTAAGAAGAATGAAAAATATTAAATCAGGAGAGAAATTAAAGAATGGAGAGAAGGTTCATGTAACAATGAAAATAAATAATTTAGATGAAAGTGGAAATTACATAGAGGATTTATATGAAATAGAAAATGGAGAGAAAAATAAAAAGATATATGTTTCAGGATCTCATTTAATTTTTGATAAGAGAAGGAGAGAATTTATTCAGGTAAAAAATTATAGGGATGCAAAAATATCAAAAAAGAAGGCGGAAACATTAATTTGCTTTATAACATCAAATCATCTTATACCAATTGGAAATCATCTATTCCATGATTGGGAGGATAATAATGGAAGTCCTAGTAAAAACCTGTAAATATAAATTCTTATATTATCAATATAGTATATATGGATGGTGAAATAAAAAAAATAAAGTATAATATAAAAAATCTCTATGGTGATAATAAGCCTGAATTTCTTAAATTATATGGGGGTCAGTTATTACTAACAATTTTAATTATTTTTATATTTATGGTTTTTATTACATACTATCTAATTGCTAATCAATTTCCAGAAATTAGAAAAGAATGGCCCAATGTAAGATGCAATCCCTTGTATATTCCATTGGCTGGGTTTATTCTTAATGAACCTAATAAATCAAAATGGGATGTTGTTAATGACAATTTTACTGGATGTATACAAAATACATTGGTAAGTATTATTAATATATTCCTGAAACCAATTTACTATGCAATAAGTACCGTAATAGATGCACTTAAGGAAGTGGTAGACGCAATAAATAATGCAAGAGGTATATTTGATAGAACTAGAAATGATTTAGGAGGAATTACAAAGAGTATTTCCGCAAGAATATTAAACTTCACAATTCCATTTACAAAATTAGTAATTATTATAAAAGATTCTATAGCAAAGAGCATCGGTATTTTTGTAACAACATTTTTTGTTGGAATTGATTCATTTTTTACAATTAAATCAACACTTCAAACTATTTTCTTAATTATTTTAGATTATATTATAGTTCCAACTGCTGCGACTTCATTATTTTTGCTTGGATTAACACAAGTTCCGTTTCCTCTGGTTTCTATTCCTGCAGGAATTGGTCTTGCAGCAGTCCTTATTTTATTAATCGCACTACTTGTTGTATATATTCCATTAAATATAGCTGTATCCTTTATTTTGGGCGTTAAACCTGTAACTATTCCAAACTATGCCTAATTAATAGATAATTTAGGAATTTATTATCTATTAATATGTATATAAATAATGGCCATTGGTATTAAATGTAATTTAGTTTCTGGATTAGTTATATTTGTATTGGGTATGTTAATAGCCTGTAATCTTGTTTGCTCCTGTTCCAACAATAATCTTCTTGAGGGTTTTTCAACAGAGGGAGATTCAAGCCCCCAGCAGGAGGGATCAGATGGTTCATCATACATTGATGCCCTATATGGTGAATTGAAGGGTAATGTTGGTGGTCCAGTTCCACTTGCTGAAGATCAGCTTGGTATATTTAATGATAATAAATTTAAACCTGAATGTTGCACTCAGCCACAACAGTATTCTAATTCATCAGGTTGTGCGTGTATTTCAGTAGAACAAATGAAATACCTAAACTCAAGAGGAGGCAACAACACACTTCCACATTAAATTAATTAAGAGATATATAATAATTTTCCTAATTAATTAATTGCATGTTGGTCTATTATAGACCTTTGGTGGTACTACATATCCCGAATTTCTATTTTTTCTTAGGGCATTTCTAACCGTATTTCTGTTTGAATTATTAACGGCCTTAAATGAAAAAAGTGATGATTCATCACCATTTCTAGAACCGGGTATTGAACCCCGGCCTATTGCTATATTTCTTTTTCTTTCTATGTATTCCTGTGAGTCATGAACTTTTATAGCCTTTGGGGGTAATTTAATATTATTGGCATATGCCTTTTCTAAAGCCTGTCTATCCTGTTTTTCCTTTGTAATGGCCCTTGAATATACCTCTCTTCCTAAAGAGAAAAGAGTTCCCCCATCAGCTACACTAAACTTTTGGGGCATTCCATAGTATGAATGGGAAATACCATTATTAATACTTTGTCTTGATGGAAAACTTGATTTTAATGGATAAAGATTATTTTGTAAATTAATTGATGATATACAAATTTTTGGATTATAGGAACAAGATGTCATTTTTATCTTATATATTATAATAATTATATTATTTTTCTAAAATTTATAATCTATACCTCGAGCCTTAGTCCTTGTTTTTTTAGAAGATCATAATTTCGTTTTGTTATCAGTCCATTTATTTTATCCTTGCATCTTAGAAGTTTATTTAAACACCTATCTTTCGCATCTCCACCAGATTTTTCTGTTATCTTATTAAGATAGAATTCCAGATCCATCTCGCATTCCTCAAGTTCATTCTACGTTTCCCTGTTTTTTTCTTCTTACCACTCTTGATTTAATATTTTGTCTTCTTACCATGGAATATCCATTATTAGTCTTGGATTTTCTTTTGGAAGTTCTTTTGGAAGTTCTTTTGGAAGTTCTTTTGGAAGTTCTTTTGGAAGTTCTTTTTGATTTTCTTCTTGTTCTAATAGGCATTATATATATAAATAAATATAAATTATATAATGAAGTCTTTTAAATTATGCTAAACAAAAAAATACTTGATTTATGGTTTAAGATTTATTTGGCGATCTATGTAACTGTTTTGTAATTAATATTTTCCATTAAATTGGGTGGTGGATTAATTAATGGATATTAAAAAAATAAATCTACTTAAGCTCCCCCATCAGCATCAGGTGCAGCATCATCACCTTCGGTAGCCTCCTCAGACGTTACAATTTCACTTGAAATTAGCTGAATTCTCTTGAGGCATCTGTCAGAAAAATTTTTATTTTGATCTAGAAACTGTGATAGTCTCTGAATGTATGAATCAAATTCAAGTGTAAGTTTCTGTTTTTGACCCTCCAAATTCATGATTAAATTACCAACACTAAACCCACGGGTCTGTCTTTCTCTAGCCATGCCAAGTTTATCATCGAATGTTCCAATATCCTCGGCTAATTCTCTAAGATTTGAGGTAGTGCAATTTATAAGTGCAAATATCTCATTCATATCGTACTTGGCTAAAGGATCTGGTATTTCCTCGGGTTCATCCTCAACTGGATTACCTTCGGCATCTTTGGCCTTTGAATTGGGAACCATTGGTGGTGGATAGGCAGTCATATTTCTAAACTTTCTCTTTTTGATTACATCCCTTGATGAATCAGCGGGTATTTCCTCAATTGAAAGGGCGCTTTCAATAATATTATTACAATATTTGTAAAGATCACCATATAATTTTTTGATATAAACATCCTTCATATGGACGAAGAATCCTAAATCAATTTGTAGAGAATCCTTTTGGAAACCTAAGGTATCCAATGAGGTTCCTACATCATAACCACGATCCTTATCGGCAATAACCTGTTTTTCAAAATCTTTAATTGAATCTACATCAGATTGTAAATTACCAATAAATTTGTCCATTTCAGCGTATTTGGCATTAACCTCATTCAGTGTAGCATTATATCCATCAGAATCAATCTTAGCACGAAGAGCGCCATCTGTTGGTTTAATTGCCGTCATTTATAATATATTCTAAGTTAAAATAAAATACCAAAAAATTTATTGGAAAATGATTCAACTTATATAATTAAAATAAACCACAAAATAGAGCATATATGCAAAAACAAATAGATTTTTTTCTCCTTTTTTGTTTTAAAATTTGATTTTTATGCAAAATATTTTTATAAAGGGAGAGATAAGTTAAAAGGTAATGGGTATCGCATAATTCCTTAATTAAATCTAAATAGAATGGCTCACCATTCCACTTTCTTCTAAAAAAAGTTGAATATCTCGTTTTAGGGCCTTTAATTTTAATAATTTATCAGCAACTCTTATGCAGTCCGAACTTTCTATAAGTTCCCCAAACTTTTCTGCATCATTTTCTAGCTCCTGATTTTCATTAATAATTAATTTTAAATCAACAATTACCTCGTTTAATCTCTCTATCTGATTATCTATTTCCACTTCATTTCTATTCACAAAATTTAAAATCTTTTCGGATTTCTTTGTAAAATCAGAGGATTTTAAAAGTTCATTTACCTGCTTTTGTTCTTTAAGCTCCCTTTTTAAATCTATTATGGTTCCCTCAAGGGAGGATTGATTATAGGTAGGAATAATATTAAGAATATTTGAGGAATTATTCATATAATAATCTTAATATTATTTTATTAATATTATTTTATTAAGAAAAGTTTATTAAACAAAAAATTAATATATTTTGGTAACAATTAGCACATTACATATACATATTTAACCAATTTTTATTTGATTCCTCTTTTTTAATTAGCTTATCCACTATTTCCTCCGTAACCTTAAAGGGAAATTCAATTTTTAATGCCTTTTGATCCTTAAAGAAACTTGATTCAGCCTTCATTAATCTAAATAAATTTATCTTTGTATAAATGACCTCTAGACATCTTTTCAGATTTCTTACACCATCCTCCTTCTCAGTAAATTTCTCAACAATATATTTTAATACATCATCACTAATTTCAATATCATCTCTTTTAAATTTAATTTCCTGACAAATTTTTGGTAGAAGATAATCATTTGAAATTATTAATTTCTCTTTTGCATCATATCCTCTAGTTGAAATTCTATACATTCTATCCCTTAGAATTGGATTAATCTTACTATCATCATTATAACTGAAAATGAATAAGGCCTTACTTAGGTTAAAATTAATTTCGGAAAAATACTTATCCTGAAAATATCTATTTTGTGTTGAATCAATAAGATGAGTTAAAATACCAATAATTTCCTCTCCCTTTGGGGTGTCACTAACCTTATCCAATTCGTCAAAATAAATAATTGGATTCGAACATTTAGTCTGAATTAATATGTCAACAATTTTACCCCAATTACTACCCTCATATGTGTATGAATGTCCCTCCAGAAAACAACTATCTGTTGCGCCCCCCAATGTAATAAGTGAAAATGGTCTATTTAAAATTTTACTAATTCCATCTTTAACTAATGACGTTTTACCAGTTCCCATAGGTCCCTTAATTGCAATAGCATTGCCCGGTGCATCTGGATTTGTTATCCATTGACCTATTAACTGCATAATTTGCATTTTTGCATCATTCATGCCATATACGGCCCCATCTAATATTTTTATAGCATGTTCCATATATTCATTGCATTTTTCTAAACCATCATCTAGACTTACTGGTAAATTACTATACCTATTAAATGGGATTTGCATAAAATTATCAATCCATTGCTTAATCTTAAAATATTCACCAACACTAGGATCCATGCTTTCTAACATAGAAATTTTTTTAAGAGCTGTTGTTTTAAATACTAGGGGAATATCAGCTTGTAAAACCATAATACGATAGGGTTTTTCTACAATTGTACTCTTATTTACCATTTTTAATTCAGAAATGATTTTTTCCTGATCCTCTATATGCATACTTTTTTTGAAAAATTTACTATCATTTAAATTATCACTTTCTTTTAATAATTCATTAAATTCCTTATTATTTTTTGTTCTAATTTTTAATTCTTCAAGTTCCCTTTCATCCTTCTTTTTTTTCTTATTTTTCTTTCTGATCGTATTAATTCTTTCTCTCTTTCTCTTATTTAGTAATAGATTTGCAATTTTTACCAAGCTTTTTAAACTCTTTTTTCCAGACTTAAGAGATTTATGATTAGACTCATCTTCATCATCATCATCCTCATCCCCATCGTCATCCTCATCCTCATCGTCATCATCTTCGTCATCGTCATCATCATCTAGTTCTGATTCAGAAGGAGATTCTGATTCATTATCATCATCATCATCATCATCATCATCATCATCATTTTCAGAATCAATTTCATCTTCATCTTCCTCATAATCAGAATCTCCTTCTGAATCAAACTCACTCCCATAATCATCATTATGTGCTTTTGAATTTTTTGTCAAATTAATAATTTTCATCTTAATTACTTTAGCACCTTTATTAAATTTTAATTTACGCTTTTTTATTTTATTTAATGATATTTTCCGATTTCCTTTAAAAACAATAATATCCTCATCACCACCAAAGGTATCTCGACCAATTTCTGGTAAAGATTTTTTTGCAAGTTTATTATTCATATAATTTGATGGAAATAGTTTAGCCAATAATTGTTGATATTCATTTTTACTAAATGTTCTTTCTCCTAAATCACTAGATAGACTATTAGTCTTATTGTCGTTCGTATTTTGCTTATTTATAGTGCCATTTCCATCATTATTTAATTGTAACTGATTTTCAGATTGTTTATCCTTTGATCTTGTATTATATTGGTGGTCGCTTCCAATATTTATATTATTGTTTGACATTATAATATGTTATAATATACTATTAAATTTTATTTATATAATTTTTTATAATTATTTTCAATTTTATTAAAAAATTGAAAATAAAAAGAACCTAAATATTATTTTAATAATATAAGTATGTCTAATAATTGCAATTCATCAAAAATAATTGGTATACAATTTAGTATTTTATCTCCTGATGAAATAAGAAGAGGTTCCGTTGCCGAAATTACAAATAGAGATACATACATTAATAATAAACCAGTAATTGGTGGTCTTTTTGATCCACGATTAGGAATTCTTGAACCTGGTTTAATTTGCCCTACAGATGGATTAGATTATATGAAAACTCCAGGATATTTCGGCCATATTAATCTTGCAAGACCAGTATTTTATATTCAATATTTAACAACTGTAATTAAAATATTAAGATGTATATGTATTAAGTGTAGTAAATTACTAATTAGCAAGGAAAAATACAGTGAACTGTTAAAACTGTTGCCAGATCAAAGATGGAATAGTGTTTTTGCACTTGCTAGTAAAATTAAACGATGCGGTGAGGATATTGATGATGGTTGTGGATGTAAGCAGCCAAATAAAATTAAAAAGGAAAATCTGGCAACACTTATTGCCGAATGGGATAATGTGGAGGGTCTAAAAACAGAACAAAATAATAAACTTTCGATGAGATATACCCCAGAGAAGGTTATTAAATTATTTTCAAGAATTTCAAATGATGATATTGAATTTATGGGGTTTAATCCAACATGGTCTCGGCCCGAATGGATGATTTGTCAGGTATTAGCTGTACCCCCACCCGCAGTGAGACCATCCGTAAAGCACGATTCCCAACAAAGAAGTGAGGATGACATAACACACATTATGGTTAATATAATTAAAACTAACAAAACCCTTCAAGAAAAGATAGATCAAAATGTAAATGCGAATATTATTGATGATTGGACTACAGTACTTCAATACTATATTGCAACCCTAGTTGATAATAAGATTCCTGGGGTTGCTGCAGTAGCACAAAGATCTGGAAGACCACTTAAGGCCATTAAGGAAAGACTACAGGGCAAACAGGGAAGGGTTCGTGGAAATTTAATGGGAAAGCGTGTTGATTATAGTGCTCGTTCTGTTATTACCCCAGATCCACAATTATCAATTCGTGAATTAGGTGTTCCATTAAAAATTGCAAAAAATCTTACAAAACCAGTAACCATTAATAAAAATAATATTTCATTTCTTCTAAGACTTGTAAAAAATGGACCGGATGAGTACCCCGGTGCAAAAATTCTTGAGAAAAAAACTGGCGAAACCATTTCACTTCGCTTTATTGACAGAGATTCAATTAAGTTAAAATTTGGTGATATTGTTCATCGTCATATGATGGATGGTGATGTTATCCTATTCAATAGGCAACCTACATTACACAGAATGTCAATGATGGGCCATATTGTTCGGGTTATGCCAGTTGGTGATACATTTAGAATGAATGTTGGTGATACTAAACCATATAATGCTGATTTTGATGGTGATGAAATGAATTTACATATGCCTCAGGATGATCAATCTGAGGTTGAATTACTTCAATTAGCACACGTGCCAACTCAAATTATTAGTCCTGCAAATAATAAATCAATTATTGGAATCTTTCAGGATTCACTACTTGGATCTTATACATTTACTAATGGTAAAAAAAATATTGACAATCGATTTGCGATGAATCTTCTAATGGGTGTTGATACAATTGATATTAAAAAACTTCCTGATTCAAAGAGCGTAATTACAAATTTTGATATATTAAGTCAAATTTTACCATCAATAAGTCTCGAATATAAAACAAAAAAGTTTGGAGATGAAGAAGAATATTCTAAATCAAATAATGTATTAGAAATCAAGAATGGCAAATATATTAGAGGTCAAATTGAGAAGGGAGTATTAGGTGATGGATCAAGAGGACTTATCCAAAGAATTTACAATGATTATGGATATATGGAGTCATCTAATTTTATTGATAATCTTCAAAATATTATTACAGAATTTATGAAAACAAGTGCATACAGTGTCGGTATTAGTGATTTAATTGCCAATAAGCAAACAATGGACGCAATTGCTGGTGTAATTACAAATAAGAAAAGAGATGTACAAAATCTTATAGATGAAACTCACCTTGGAATTTTTGAAAATAAAACTGGTAAATCAAATGATGCCGAATTTGAGGTAAGAGTTAATAATATTTTAAACAAGGCATCACTAGAAGCCGGAAAATTAGGAAGAAATAACCTATCAAAGGACAATAGATTTGTAACAATGGTTAATGCTGGTTCTAAGGGTAGTGAATTAAACATCGCACAAATGATTTCCTGTCTGGGACAACAGAATGTTGATGGAAAAAGAATTCCTTATGGTTTTGAGAATAGGACACTTCCACACTTTCATAAGTTTGATGATTCACCAAATGCTAGAGGTTTTATTGAAAGTTCATTTATTGGAGGGCTTTCTCCCACAGAATTATTCTTCCATGCAATGGGTGGACGTGTAGGTCTAATTGACACAGCTGTAAAGTCAGTTACATGGGAAACGCCAATTGTTATTATTGAAAAGAATGAGCCATTATATACAAGAATTGGTGAATGGATTGATCACAAGATGATCAATAATGTTGATGTGGAACATCATGATGAAAGAAATCTTGAATTAATGAATACAAATAATATTTATATTCCAACAACTGATGAAAATGGTATTGTTACATGGGGAGAAATTACTGCAATTACTAGACATGATCCCGGTAATAAATTATATGAAATTAAAACAGAAGGTGGTCGTGTAGTTATTGTTACTGAAAGTAAATCACTACTAATTTGGAATAATAAAACCAAAAAATTAAAGGAAATGCTTACTCCTGATATTAGGACTGGTGATTATGTTCCAGTTACCCAAAAATTGTGTTCACCATCAATTATTAAAGATCATATTAGTTTAACAAAATATCTACCAAAGGATACTTATTTATATGGAACAGATTTTAATAAGGCACATAGAATGATAAATGATGCAATGATAAATTGTTCAAAGATACCTACAAATTGGTGGGAAAATAATAACAATAATGAGTTTACATTACCATATACTAAAAAATGTTTATTACAAAGATGTATACACAGATCTAATATAGATAATATTAATGATGGGTTTGTATATCCATACAATGCGATTAGAAAGGTTACATACATTCCAGAAATATTTAAATTAACAAAAGACAATGGTATCTTTATTGGATTATTTCTTGCAGAAGGTAATGTTAATAATGCACATATTTGTATCACAAATAATAGTCCTGAAATAAGAACATTTGTGAAAAACTGGTTTGATAAATATTCAATTGTATGGAATGAAAAGACACGAAAAAACAATGCTAATGGAATTACTACAACAATAACAGCATGTTGTTCTATATTAAGTACCTTTATAACTAAATTAGTTGGTTCAGGTTCTAAAAATAAATATGTACCAAATGAGGCATTTACTGCCCCAGAAGAGTTTATTATTGGGCTTCTAAATGGTTATTTCTCTGGCGACGGTTATATTTCCAATAATTCTGTAGAAGCTAGTTCTGCATCAAAACGACTAATTGAGGGAATAAATATGTTATGTTCCAGATTTGGTATTTTTGGAAAGGTCTTTACAACACAAGTGACTTCAAATAATTTTGGTACAGAAAATATTTTACCGGCTCATCGTATTTCAATTCGTGCTCAATGGGGAAAATTATTTTCACAAAATATAGAATTACTCAATAATGATAAGAATAGGAAATTACAGAATGTAAAATGGACAAATGTACATCGTAATTTTCCAACATATAATGATGTTGTTTTGGATAAAATTAAGGAAATTAAAATTATTGGTGTAGAAAATCATCCCAAAATGTATGATCTAACAATTCCATCAACACTAAATTTTGGTCTTGCGAATGGTCTTCAGGTTAGAGATACTAGTCAAACTGGATATATTCAAAGACGATTAGTTAAAAGCTTAGAAGATTTAGTTGTAAACTATGATTACACAGTTAGAAACAATAAGGGGAAAATCGTCCAATTTTCATATGGCGATGATTGTTTTGATCCAATAAAGGTTGAGAGTCAAATTATTCCAATAGTACAAATGACAACTGAAGAAATTTATGGTTATTTTCAAATATCCCTATCCAATACAACTGGAAAGGAATCTATCATCCAATCAATATTTATTAAATCAGTACAAAATAAATATAAGCAGCAAAAATTCCTCTTAAATGAAAAAACCAAAGAATATATTGATTACATGTTAGTTCAAAAGAAGCTTATCATTAAAAATGTATTTAAGAATATACATAATAAGCAGGTATATCTACCAGTTGCTTTCACCCATATTATTCAAAATATTATCGGACAACAGAAACTGAATATTAATTCACAAATTGATCTTACACCATTAGATGCTTATGAAATGATTGAAAAAACATATGAATCACTAAATACACTAAATTATGCGAAACCAAATGAATTATTTAAGGTAATGTACTACTATTATCTGTCCCCAAAACAGTTATTGATTATTAAAAGATTTAATAGAAATGCATTAACACTACTATTGGAAACCATTGTAACTAGTTATAAACAGGCGATTGTTAATCCAGGAGAGAGTGTTGGTATAGTTGCTGCACAATCAATTGGAGAACCAACCACACAGCTAACTCTCAATACATTTCATTTTGCAGGTGTTGCATCTAAATCCAATGTAACACGAGGTGTTCCAAGAATTGAAGAAATATTGGCTCTTTCCGAGAATCCAAAAAATCCGTCATGTACTGTTTATTTAAATAAGTCCCAGGAACATGATCAGGAGCAGGCACAAAAGATTCTTCATACAATTGAAAATACAAAATTAAAGGATATAGTAAAAAATGTAAAAATTTGCTTTGATCCAGATGATTTAGAAACACTTATTGATGAGGATAAGTTACTTATAGAACAATACAGAGAGTTTAGTAATTTGGTTGAAGATTGCATAGAAAATAATCAAGCCGAAGAAAAAAGTAAATCAAAATGGATTATTCGTCTTGAAATGAATGAAATTGAAATGTTAAATAAGAATATTACAATGGATGATGTTCACTTTGCGCTTAAATTAGTATATCCAAATGAGATAACATGTGTATATTCTGATTATAATTCTGATAAGTTAATTTTCAGACTTAGATTAAATTTGCTTATTCAGAAAAAGAGTAAGACAAATCAGCCCAACAGTTTAGATCAATCGGATGAAATATACATTCTGAAAAACTTCCAGGACGACCTTTTAAATAATATTATATTACGAGGTGTTAAAAAAATTTCAAATGTACTTCTAAGAAAAATTAGTGATTCATTAGAAGAGGTTGATGATAATTTTAATAAGAAGGAAATCTGGGTTTTAGATACGGTTGGAACAAATCTTTTGGATTTACTTGCCCTTGATAATATAGATCAAAATAGTGTAATAACAAATGATATTCAGGAAATATATAGGACATTTGGAATTGAGGCCACCAGAGAGGCCATTTACAATGAATTAACAGAAGTTATTGAGTATGATAGTACCTATATTAATTATCATCATCTTAATCTATTATGTGATAGAATGACCGTGAATAAAAATCTTGTTTCAGTATTCAGACACGGAATCAATAATGATAATATTGGCCCAATTGCAAAGGCATCATTTGAGGAAACACCAGAACAGTTCTTTAAGGCGGCAAGACATGGTGAACTTGATAATATGAAGGGAGTTAGTGCAAATGTTATGTGCGGTCAGGAAGGATTTTATGGAACAAATAGTTTCCAGCTACTCTTAGATATTAATAAGGTAAGGGAAAGGGAGGAAGATTTCCTTGATGATTCTCAGGAAAATGTAAATGATCAGGAATTAATAGAAAATGAGTTTCAGGACATTAATGATCCCAGTGATCCATGTAATATAAATAAGATTGAAATTGCAGATAACATTTCCAGTATTAAACAAATTGACAATGGTATTGATAATGATTATGATCCATTTGCTTAAAGCTTATTGGTTTGTTGGAAAACTAATATCAATTATAAATTAATATATATTATGCATTAATATATATTATGAATTGGGTATTTTTTTCCCTATTAGCTTTATTTTTCTTTTCATCTAGTAATATACTTCAACTAATCGGCTTACACGGTTTTAAATCATTTAAAAGTGACCTTTTATTTATAAGACTAATTACTATAATTTCAGGAATAATAGCGTTTATAAGTTTTTTTATCCCCGGATTTACAATAGATAAAAATGATCTTATTCAATTTAGAAAAAATTTATCAATTCCACTCCTATTAGCTGCCGGTACTTCAGTTTATTTAGGAATTATGTTTAAAATTCTAGCATTTAATTCTGGTGGTTCTCTTGCCCTTATTATTATTTATCTTAATTTAATTGTTAGCATACTATTTGGAGTAATATTTTTGAAGGAAAGAATCAATACACAAATAATTATAGGGATAATTATATATATTGGATCTGCTATCTTTATTATACATAATAAATATCTTCTTATTAAAAAATAAAGATAATTAATATAATTATATATTAAACCATGAGTATATTTTCAGAAATTTTGTGTTACCAATTTCCAGATATAAGCTTACCATCAATAAATAGCTATCATATTAGTAAACTAAATAATAGTAAACAGATAGATCAGACTGAGGCTGTTGGAATACAATTTGTTTATAATATATATTATTTAAATCTTGATAATAAGAAAAAGAAATCTAATAAATTTATTGTATTGGATGATACAATATTGTCAAATAATAATCTCAATGATAATTTAATAAATTATTATTTTATTAATTTTTGCTATTCACAAAAGATATATAATAGCTTACGAAGATTTGTACGTAAATTAAAATTTAAATTTGGAAAACGATTTGAGGTCTCCGCCGATTTATGTTTAAATCCCTTTTCACAATTAAAGAAACACATGCTAATATCATTGATTGAAAAAAACATAGTATATAAATTTAGAATTTCAGATATTATGAACATAATAAATAAATCTTTAACAAATTCTGTTAATTTTTTTGCTGATCCACTTTCAATAAAAAATCCATATACAAATTTACCATTTACTATTTGCAACTTGTATAATATATATTTCTTTATAAAAAATTCAAATTACAATATGCCAATTCTTTTTCATCAGTTTTTTATGAGTAATTTTAATTTAATTATATTTCAAAATACAAATGAATGTCTTATTCGTGATGCTGCAATTAATAATTTTGTTAGAGAGTCTACAAATGAAGAAAAATATGAATACATAAATAAGATGCTTTATGCTCATTATGATCAAATTATGTTTGAAATTGATCCCTTATTCCCCAAAAAAAAACTGATTGAAACCTTTGAAAGATATATTCGGACATTTCTTTTACAGGAATATTCCCTTAATCCATTTATTAGGGATACAAGTAGAATTAAATTAGAATATCGTCTCTCTCTCTTTTCACAATTAAACCCTAATTTTGGAAGAAGAATAAATTCAACACGGAGGAGAAGAGATGGAAATAATTCTTATACACTTAGATTTGATGATTCTGTTGACGAAGCATCAAACATTAATTTTAATTATACATACAACTATAATTCGCTTATTACAAGTAATTTATAGAAATCCCAATTTATGGGGATGGTTTTATCTTTGGAATCTTTATATTGAATCGACGGGGTGATGTTTGTCCTACCAGTGATTTTTTTGGAATTTCTGATTGAATCCTTGGGATTTCTATTTTAAAACCTGATGCTTTTGGTTGATTGATCTCTTTAGGTTTAGCTTTTGGTATCTTTATATTAAATTGTGATGGCTTTAATGGATCTGCACTTACATCTGGTTTTGCTTTTGGTATCTTTATATTGAATTGACGAACTGGAGCAGTGCCAACAGGATTAGCGTTTTCTGCACGATAGGCCGAATGGGTAAATGTCTTTTGAAATGGGGAAACGGCCGCACTGGAAGGAACAGTATCTTCTTTTACTGGAGCATTAGATTCCTCAGGTTTTACCTTTGGTATCTTTATATTAAATCTTCGTGGCTCCTGTGGTTTTTGAACTGGCTCTGCTTTTGCTGGAACATTAGATTCTTCCGGTTTTACCTTTGGTATCTTTATATTAAATCTTCGTGGCTCCTGTGGTTTTTGTACTGGCTCTGCTTTTGCTGGAACATTAGATTCTTCCGGTTTTACCTTTGGTATCTTTATATTAAATCTGCGCGCCTCTTGAGCTGGATTATCAATGGATGGCTCTACAACAATTTTTAATTTGGGTTTTTTGATTTTAAAGTTTTGCAAATAATCAAAAAGATTAAATTCAGTTGATTCCCTTAATTTCTTATAAAATGATTTTTGTAGTGTGTTTGTTTCTATTTTAAACCCATTTCTATTATATATTAATCTATAGTAGGCTAAATTTTGAGAATCAAGCGCGGAAATAGGAATTTTTATAAAGTAAAAGAATTTTTGTTTAGTCTTATTGACAATAAGAAATGGTTTAGAATTTTCAGAGAGCAATGTTGAAGAAATAAAAACAACTGGTAATCTATATGCCAAAATTAAAATAATTAAATCCAGATTTGTCATAAAGTAATTTTGATCAATAATCAGATCAGATAAGGTTAAAAGTCCATCCTTTAATTTTTTTATTAGATATTTTTTACCTTGAGAGGAGAGAATTTCACTTACCTGAACTATGTTATCATTTAATTTTGAGTATTCATCAATTAAAACTGTTTTTAATTGTTTAATATCTATATTTCTGTATTCATCACTATAATCATTTAAAATTCTAATAAGAATTTCAAAACTACATTCATATTTATCATCTCTGAATAGAAGTTCCTTACTCCCTATGGGGAATACATCAGCAAATTTACTGGAGATGTCCCTTTCCTCGGTTTTACAGGAAACTAATAGTTGGCCCTCATCTTCTTCCTCTATTGGTTTAATTAACAATTTTTTCTTTTTTATATTCTTTATAGGAGTTTCTTGATCTGTAACATCATTTGAATAGAATCTACTTTGGTCTGGGTTAACATTATCATAAGAATTATTTTTTACAAATGTATTTGTTATCTCCTTATGTAAATTTTCAAAATATTCCTGATTTAATAGACTTTGTAGAATAATAATTTCATCATCATTTAACTTATATTTAATATTTGAAAATGACAAGAGAATATTGGGTTCAAATATAAAGTTTTTGATTTGTTGGTATCTTATTAATTCATCAGCCAACTTAACAAAATAAATTTCATCATTATTACTATTATTTATAAGATTTGTTGTGGGAATTAACAGTTTGCATGGTTCATCTTCCGTAAAAAGACAGAATGGATTTTTTTTACAATCTGTTGGTGTTTTATTATAGCAACTTGTAACGTTATCAAGACTTTCTATAAGGCCTTCATTATAAATTATAAAAGAAATCTTATCCAATGCCAAATTTCTTAGTTTTCCCTCAAGAATTTTTAATTTATTTTGATATAATTCAGTTTCATTATTTATTATCTGTTCCACCTGTTTCTTGATATGTCGGTTTTGAAATTCACCCAGTAGTATTCTTATTGTATTTCTAAATGCATTAAAAAATCCAGTCTCCAATTTGATTTTTTTTATAAACTTCTCTCTTCTCTCATCACCATTATTTCTATTTATAATTTTTTCATCAGAAAGTAAATAATTATTCTCCTCTATTACCCTGAGATCATCTCCAAATGTATCCTGTTCTGGTTGATCTAATTGAACGAATTGATTTGTTTCCGTTAAAATTCCAACAATTAAACCATCCTCATAAACCTTAAATTCTGGTTTGCTTGGTATTTTTCCATTTGATTCCCTATAAACTCTATTTAAAAAATCTACTGTATCCCTATAATTCGTCCAAAGATTATTATCATCTATCCATGAAATATCCTTATCGATATCAACAATAAGACTAGATGGAAAGCATGGTATAAATACTCTCTTTTCATCTTTTTCAACAAGAACACCAATTACCTTTCCATTATAATTCAAAATTTGCTTTAAAAGTTTATAATTATTTTCTTGTAAAATAAAAAGTAATTTTGATAAAACAATGTTTTGCTTAAACTTATAGACATCCGGTAAGCTAGGAAGTGGTCCACAATTTTTATTTAATAAATTTTTGATCTGCTCTAAAACAATTTTAATATTGGGAAGAACATCTCTATCTCTAAGATCAAAAGTTCTGGTAATTTCGTAATATGTTTTTTTATCTTCGAAAAGATACACAGGTTCATAGTATTCCTGATTTTTTACAACAATAAATGTTCTTCTATTAATATTAAAATATTCACTTGAATAGTGATTTGTAGGACAAATGACTCTTAAATTATCCGTTATATCATTATTTATAAGTTCAAGAATAAGCAGATTTAAACCATTTGGAAATAATCTTTTATTGGGTATACTTACTATGTCCCATAAATATTTATAATTTATTGTTTCACTAGTTGAGTTTAGATATGTTACAAAATTCTCATATGATAGAATAGCCTTTTGCAAAATCTCTCTATTTTTATTAGAATTATCATTTAATTTTGTAATCTTATAAAATTGTGTATTTCTATATACCTCCACATCTACGTTATCTCTATTTGAATAATCAAGAAATTCATCAACAAGTGTTCCATTTTGATATCGTATAAAGCTATCCAAGCTAATTGCACCTATAATAATAGTTTTCATT
>Ga0233412_10000268_pt1 | contig 31059 bp, 49 predicted proteins | sample Na_anoxic_4_MG_FD_180667 | JGI IMG/M metagenome (GOLD analysis project Ga0233412, IMG submission 180667) | Seawater microbial communities from Saanich Inlet, British Columbia, Canada - Na_anoxic_4_MG | ecosystem: Environmental > Aquatic > Marine > Inlet | place: Canada: British Columbia... | reverse complement strand
AACAGGAGAAAAAATGATGTCTACTTGGAAAAGTAAATAAACTGTTCATAACTTTATTTTTTTAATTGAAACCTTTTAGTATATTATATGATATCCTATATATATGATATCCTATATATATGATATCCTATATATATGATATTATATAGATATATTTTAATATATCTCTTATATGATATTATATATATATGATGAAATAAGGCCTTTTAAGGGCCTTAAATAAAATTAGAGTATATTTACCCTAATAATATTTAAAAGCAAGTTAAATGGCTATAACAGACAATCCCACGCGTAAAAAAGCAAACAAGATAATGCTTTACTCTACATATTCAGATACTAAAAAAATTGACCGCCTTTTAGAATTAGACGCAATTCAATATACCAACCTCGGCGTTGAGTCTTTAAGGTCTGAAAGGTTAGAGGTTCGGTTAAACTCTAAATATATTTATAGGCTTATCAGAAATATAGATTTAAAACTCGGTAAATTATTGCTAAGGGATGCCAATACAGAAGGAGGGAAAGGCTAAAAAGCCTAAAAGAAAATCGCTAGTTAAAAAACTAGATACAATCTTTTCAATATACATCAGGAGGAGGAATTCGGTTGATGATATTTCGGAGTGTATAACTTGCGGTAAAAAGGATCACTGGAAACGATTACAAAACGGCCACTTTATGAGCCGGAAACATTTAATAACTAGGTGGGACGAGGATAACTGCCAGGTCCAATGTGCCGGGTGCAATGTTTTTAAGTATGGAGAGCAGTATAAATTCTCTGTTTGGCTAGATTCTAATATTGGAGAGGGAACCGCTGACTGGCTATTACAAAAATCGAGAGGTATTTATAAAATTTCAGATTTTGAATTAATTAATTTAATCGAAATATATACACAAAAAGTTGCAGATATAAATAAATAAATTATCTTAGCAAAGTCAACTTGTCCTTGGCACTTGTTTTTTTATTAAAGGCGTTATTTTATTATAGCGTCTTTTTTTTATACACAAAAGTTTATAAATTAAAATAAAATTGTATATTAGCCAAAACAAAAAACAAAATTATGACGGGACAAGCAGATTTATTACGAGTAAAACAGTACAGTATTGAAAGCCTACAAAAGGAATTAGAACGGGCGCAAAAACAAAATGCATTTTTATTAAAACACGTTGAAATTTTAGTGGCCAGACTTGAGGTCGCTAATGCAAACATTCAGGAACTTATCAATCAATAATAATCACTAAATAATTAAACAATGAAAGACAAGGAATTTTTAAATTTTATGTTCACTAAAGGTAGTGACTTAGGATTCGTGCACGCGAAACAATCAGTTAAAGTTACAGAAATGATTGACTGGTTAAAGTCCAAACAGGATTGGGCCGATAAAAATAATAAAGGGTTTATCTCTTGGGACGTTTTAACTACCAAGGCAGACGCTAATAAATTTTATTCAACGTGGAATGACTATTTAAAACCGGGAGACGATAGCGGGGAGGTATCAGCCGGCAACCACATGCCGGATAGAGGGGCAAAGGTAGAGGATTTAGGGTCTGACCTACCGTTTTAAAAAGCCAATAAGGGCCGGTATTAACTACTTGCCCTTTTTTTTATATATTACAAAAAAAAACCAAAGGACAAATGGCATTAGTAAATTTTCAGGAGGTAGTTAAAACCCTCCAAGATATTAGAAGCGGAAAGATAAAAGAGGGAGAAGGGCTCGGGGTTCCTGAAATAGATGAGCACCTCAGATTTAAGGAGTCAAATTTTAACGTGGTTTTAGGCCACGCGAATGTAGGAAAGACGACAGTTATTTTATATCTGATGCTTTCATATAGTAAAAAATTAGGTAAAAGGTGGCTAATTTATTCAAGTGAAAACGAGAGCCATTCAATCCTTAGAAAACTGGTTGAGTTTTTAGATCTAAGGCCAATAAATAAAGTATCAGAAATGGACTTTAAAAAGCATTTAGATTTTATAAACGACCACTTTAAAATTATAGACAATAAAACACTTTACAGTTTTAGGAACTTGTTAGAATTAAGTAAACATATTAAGAACGCTTGGAACTATGACGGCCTTTTGATTGACCCGTATAATAGCCTCGTTAAGGACCCCGAATTAATGAAAACATTAGGCGGTCACGAATACGATTATCAGGCAACTAGCGAAATAAGAATGTTTTGTAAGGACCACAAGGTAACCGTCTGGTTAAATACACACGCAAATACGGCCGCTTTAAGAGTTAAGCACCCAATGGGCCACGAATATGCCGGGCACCCAATACCGCCACTTGCAAGCGACGTTGAGGGAGGTGGTAAATTTGTCAACCGGGCCGATGATTTTTTAGTTATACATAGGTACACGCAACACGTTTCAGACTGGACCCAGTCACATATCCACATAAGAAAAGTTAAGGAAGTAGAAACGGGAGGACGGCCGACCGGGATAGACTCGCCAATAAGATTTGATTCAATACCTAACAATGTAGGCTTTAAGGTAAACGGAAATACTATAATTAAGGAGCCGCTCCGGGACCCGACTAAAATACCTTTTTAATATGAAAACTGTAAATTCTTTAAGCGGTGGAAAAACGTCAAGTTATATTGCTGCAAATTACCCGGCAGACTACAATGTATTTTCTTTAGTTAGAACAAGTGATAAAAAATGTATGTTCCCAGATGCTAAAATAAGACAGCAAGTTAGTGATAGGTTAGGTACTGAATTTATAGGTACATTAGAAGAAGATACCATTATATATACAATGTTAGACTTAGAACAGTATATAGGCTCTAAAATTGATTGGGTTACTGGTAAAACTTTTGATGAAGTTATTGATAGGAATGGTAAAAAATACTTACCAAATGCAACAATAAGATTTTGCACAACCGAAATGAAACTAAAACCTATTTTTAATTGGTGGCATAAAGAAATAAATCAAGTTGTAAAAATGCGTATAGGGTTTAGAGCAAACGAACAAAGCAGAGCAAAAACAATGTTGAATAAAACAAATAAAAATGGTTTTTTAGAAATGAAAACTATTGTAGGTAAAAGAAAAACACAAAACAAATGGGCGGATATAGAATGGCAAAAACCTGTATTCCCTTTAATTAAAGATAATATATATAAAGACCAAGTAGAAAAATACTGGAAAGATAAAAATGTTAGGTTTGCTTATATGAATAATTGCGTAGGATGTTTTCATAGAAACGAAGTGTTACTTAAATTGATGAGTGATAAGCACCCAAATAAATTTCAATGGTTTATAAATGCAGAACAAGAAACTGGATATAATGTTAGAACCTTTAAAAACGGAATTAACTATAAACAAATAAAAAACAGTTTTAAACAAACAGAATTATTTGATGATGACTTTAACGAATGCGACAGTGGACATTGTGGATTATGATAAGATTAATAGAAAGACTAGCCCTAAAAAATCAAGACTGGATAAATGTTGTCCGGTCTTTTGGTGCCGATAAGGAAACGTCAGAGGACGTTGTACAGGAAATGTATATCAAATTAAATGACTGGGAATTAAAGGGCAATAAATCTATTTTATACAATAGTCATGAGGTTAATTATTACTTTGTTTTTAAGGTTTTAAGAACCTTATTTTTAGACCATAAGAGAAAGAGTAAAAGGTATATAAATATTGAACGCCAAAGCATATTTGAGGCCTCTAATGACTATGAGCAAGAACTAATATATATTGCGGAGGAGATAAAAAATAAAATTGAAAACCTCCACTGGTACGATAAAAAAATATTTAATATAGTTTGCATTAAAGGCGTTAGTATGCTCCAACTTTCAGAGTCGACGGGCATCTCTTATCACTCAATAAAGCGAACTATTAAAAAAGTTAAAAAATCATTAATATGAAACTCGGAGACCTAGTATTTTACATAACTAAATATACGGGCATAGCCTATATATGGAAAAAAATAAATCCAAATTGCGGGTGCGACAAACGCCGCAAGGACTGGAATAAAATAAACGTTAAAAGATTTTAAAATGGCTACAATAAAAAAGTTTGAAAAATTAGATCGTAGGGACTGGGAGAAATTCAGGTCCGGGCTTTCACAAAAAGTAAGCAAAGAGGAGGTTCAATTAATTTCAGAACTCCACGCAAAGTATTTTAATCATAAGTTTAAAGTCCCTTGCAGTTGTAGCCCTAGAATTATTCAGGGTTGGATAACTGAATTAAATAGTATCTATGACGAAGAGTAAATTGCACCAGTACGAAAAGGCCGTTATACTATTCCTAAACACCTTTGACGGTTGGAAGTTAGAACACGCCGGAGGGAATAAAGTATTTGATGCAAGCGGCCTTACGCCCAAGGGCCGGAGGTGTGTTATCGAGATGAAGTTTAGAACTAAATACTATGAGGATAAAATGCTTGAGGTTAAAAAGTATAACCGCCTTATGGAACTGGATAAGGATATTGTTAAAATATATTTTGTATCGGACCCGGAGGGAACTTATATGTTTTGGCTTGACGGCATAGGAGAATTTAAGGAGATAAAAAAGTACTGCCCGGCCACGTCTTATTGGCTAGGCAAAAGGGAAACTAAAAGCGTTTTTTTATTACCGGAGTCAATAGCCTCTTACGTTTACAAAAAATAAAATGTTATAAACATTTGTGTATATCCTTTAAAAACGTATATTGCGGCATATTAATCATTTAAAAAACAAGAAATGGACATCAGAATTTTTCAATCACAAGACAGGCAAGGCCGACTTTTACAAGTAGATATGGACGACTCGTCATTAGAGGAGAAGTTAGAAAATTGGCTTATTGACCACAATCAGGACGTTTACTGGGACATCGAATTTCAGGAGGGGGGAACCGTTATTATCGGTAAAGACTTTATTGACTTTACGGGCGACAACGGAATTTATAGTCTAGAAGAAATTTTAATCGAAAAAGTATAATTATGAAAACACAAGCCGACGACTTAAGACGTGACATCAGAATTTTAGAGGCGCAATTGCACCACGCATCTTTGCACTCTGATATATTTACCTCAGTAGAATTATTTAAAAAATTAGAAATCAAAAAATCAATTTTAATCAATATCCAATAATATGAAAACAAGTATCAGATTATCAGTAACGAAAAAATTATCAATTATTCAAACAACGCTTAAGGCGCCAAAAAACCGGACCAATAGTTTTGGTAAGTATAAATACCGTTCTGCGGAGGATATACTGGAGGCTATAAAGCCAATGTTAAAAGAGCAAGATTGCTCACTACTTATAAATGAGGAACTGGTTAGCGCCGACGCCGGCCTACCGATAATGAAATCAATTGCGACCTTAGTAGATAATCACGACGGTAAGACATCCGTTTCGGCCGTTGCACTAGTTGCGGTTGACCTAAACTCTAAAGGGATGCAAAAGCCCCAACAGTTCGGGGCGGCCTCTAGTTATGGTAAAAAATATGCGCTTGGGAATTTATTTTTATTAGATGATACTCAGGATAGCGACGCAACAAACCAACACACCAGTTCTAAGGGCCCGAAAAAAGTTGAACTTACAAAGCAGCACCCTCAGTTTCAAAAGACGTTAGAATGGCTCGCAAAGGGCGACGCTGACGGAACTAAGATTACTAAGTTGTTAGATAACTATATTGTAAAGGCCGCACTACTAAATGAATTAAAAGCCGTATCTAAAGGTCAGGCTAAAACACTATAAAAAAAAACTATAAAAACCAAGGACAAAATGAAAACAACGCAAATTATTAATCTAAAATCGCCAAGGTCAGGAAACTATGTGCCTAACCAATTCAGGATTAAAACGCCTAAGGGGGAGTTTTATCAATCTTATAATTCAAAAATTATATTTATTTGTTATGATACTGGGAATATTTATTTAGACCAAAAATTTTGGAACTATTCAAATACGACCTCTAGGTATCGCAATCAGTTTTTGAAACTGACAACCGCGGAAACTAAGAATTTAATTGCGTCCGGCGTGATCCAATTAATAGATTTAAATTAATGGCACTACCAAACAGATATAATTTAGACAGGATGGCAATAGCGAAAGATTTAGAGTATTACGGGCATATAAATGTAGCGTGTACCATAGCACAAAAATGGTGTAAAATGAAACCAGATAACGAGGAGTTACGACTATTGTCGGACTCCTTAGTTGGTATTTTCTTTTGGGGTAATAATCAGGAGCAAGACCGTAGAATTTACGATAAGGAACTATCAGAATTTAGGGCGGCTAAAAATAGAGCGGTTTTACGTGCGCGAAAGGCCGAGCAAGAAATTGAAAGGTTACAGGCTGAAATAAAAAAACTAAAGCAAATATCTAATTTATGAAAACGACAGGAAGTTTTTATTACCCACCTTTAATTAACGAACAGGCGCTTTATATTGGCGGCCTGAGGGATACGGTTAATTTATATACCGGTGAGAAGTTCCCAAAGTTTGCGAGGCCTAATTTAAGGGTTTCACAAACTGGTTGCAAAGCCGAAATGATAGCGCAGTATTTCTTCTGGAGTCATAAGTATAAATACGACGCGACGCAAATGCTAGGCGTGGACCCAATAAAGGATTGCGATATAAAGGTTAACGGGATGAGAATAGACGTTAAAGGCCTACCGGCCAATTTAGACGTTGTAAGGGTTAATGAGAGGGCCCACCTGAAGGATAAGAATACTAGCCACTATTTATTTATTAGGCCCGACGATGATACCTTAGACTGCCAAATAGCCCAATGGTGGTTATATTCACACGAGGACGTAACCGAATGGGAATTAGTAGATTTAAAATATAGTAAAGCATTTCAAAAAGAAATAATATGACATACATAATTTCACTAATTTGCGCAGCATTATTATTATTAATATTAATTAAACAAGACACTAAAAACTAAAACAATGGACAAGATTAAATTATTAGACGGGAAAGAATATATTAAAAAAACCTTAATAGGCCGAATGTATAACGATGAGTTTTACTATGGGGAGTTAAACAAACTGGCCCTATCATCCAGTTCCTTAAAACTGTTATTGGATAGCCCGAAGAAGTATTACGATATAACCAAAAACGGGGGCGGCTTAGAGTCCCAACCAATGAGGGACGGCCGGTTACTCCATACTTTAGTTTTAGAGCCTGAGAAGTTCGATAAGTTGCCCTTTGTAGACGTTGCAAGTAAAAATTCTAAGGCGTACCGGGAGGCGGTTCTAGAGTTTGGAACGGTTTACACATCAAAAGAAAAGAAAGACGCCGAAAGGTTGGCCGACTCACTGCTAAAAAATAACCGGGCGGTTGAACTATTGGAACAGTCAGCGTGTGAAATTCCTGAGATTGGATACGTTCAGGGCATGCCCTTTAGAGGTAAGGCCGATATGCTAGGCAATGATTTAATTTGCGATATAAAAACAACGACTGATATTAAAGGGTTTCCTTACGCCGCTAAAAAATACGGCTATGATGTACAGGCTTATTTATACTGCGAACTATTCGGAAAGCACCACTTAGACTTTTGCTTTTTAGTATTGGATAAGACTAGCCTAGATATTGCGGAGTATAGAGTTAGCGAGGAGTTTTATAACGCCGGGCAACAAAAGGTTACAAAAGCAATTGATGTTTATAAAAAGTATATTCAGGGCAAAGATTTTGACGGCCCCGAAATAACGGACGGAATTGATAACTATTATATAAAAGGAGAACTATAATGATAAAATTACAACTGGCCTTAAGCCGTAAACTAATGAATATAACGGGCCTTGATATTTTTAAGAATACAAGGCGCCGGGACTATGTAGAGGCGAGGGCGCTTTTAATGTTCGTGTTTCACAAATACCTCGGAATGACTAAAACTGCTATTGCTGAATACTTTGTCGAAAATGGAAAGCCGACGACGCATTGCACCGTTATACACCATTTAAAGAACTGGGATATTACCGTAAAGTTTAACCCTATATTATCCCGTAATTTAAACGATGTTTTGGGAGGTACTAGGTATATGACCGACGGCCTGAAAAGGCAGTATATCCAAGATAAGGTACCTCTACTAACTAAAGAGAATGTCGACGAACTATATAAAAAGTCGCTTGCTATGTATGAGGACGTCCTTACTGATATGGAGGCTAACCCAGTCGAAAAGTATAGCCTAGAGGAATTCGCAAACTAAAAAAAATAAAACGTTATATAATTATGATACAAAAAGTTAAGATAGGTAAAATTAAGGGCAATCCAATAAACCCTCGAATAGTAAAAAACGAAAAATTTAGATTGCTAGTCGAATCAATTAAATCGTTTCCTCAGATGTTAGAAAAAAGGCCGATAGTTGTAGACGCGGACTTTATGATACTGGGCGGAAACATGAGGTGGAAGGCCTGTGCTGAGTTAGGAATAAAAGAGGTTTATGTTATAGTTGCTGAGGACTGGACGCCGGAGCAACAGGCGGAGTTTATAATAAAAGACAACGGCCACGCCGGGGAGTGGGACTGGGACGTCTTAGCGAACGCGTGGGAGCCTGAACTACTAAAGGAGTGGGGAATGGACGTGTGGCAACCGGGGGAGCCTCTAGAGGAGGATGTGGAACCTTACGAGCCAACGCCTGACTTTAATGATGAGGGAGTAGGATACAAAGCCCAATATGGGGTTATTACTGAGTGTAAGGATGAGGCCGAACAGGAAAGGGTTTTTAAGTCTTTAAGTAGTCAGGGTTTAAAATGCAAAATAGTTGTAACTTAAAAAACAAAAAATGAAAGTAAACGTCAGAAATAAAACCGATAATTTTAATAGTTACCGGGCCGCAAGAGTAAAGTCTTTGTTTAATGCTGAAAGGGGCGACGAATTTAATCTTGATATTGATGTCCCGGTAGAGGGCGACGACTGGAAGATAGGAGTAATAGTTGGGCCTAGTGGTTCAGGTAAAACATCGATTGGAAAACAGTTATTTGGCGGCGGTAAGATTGCGGACTTATATAAGGGTTGGAGTAAGGATATCCCTATTGTTGATGATATATCTCCGGACGGGGACTTTAACACCGTTACGGGACTACTGGCGAGCGTTGGCCTAGGCGATGTCCCTAGTTGGTTGAGGCCGTTCCACGCGCTTAGTAATGGGCAACAATTCAGGGCCGGGCTTGCTCGTATAATATCGGACGGCGATAGCCAAACCGTTGTTGATGAGTTTACATCGGTAGTCGATAGACAGATAGCAAAAATCGGGGCGCTTGCATTTTCAAAAGCGTTCAGGAGAACAAAGGACAGGCAAATAATATTATTGTCTTGCCACTATGATATTCTTGAATGGGTCCAACCTGATTGGGTTTTAGATACTGCCTCAGGGGAGGTTAAAAAAAAAACGATATTGGAGAACGGCCAAGAATCAAACTGGATGTTTGGAAGGTCAACCGCAGTTACTGGAAGTATTTTAAAGAGCATTATTATTTAGATCTAAACTTTCCGCCGGCCGCTGAATATTTTATTGGCACAGTTGACGGAGAATTAGTATCACACCTCGCCGTTTGCCCGATGTTTACTGCCGGAGCATATAGGGCGACAAGATTAGTTGTAATGCCTGAGTGGCAAGGTGCCGGAGTTGGAACGAAATTTTTAGAGTTAGTTATGGAATATCACAAACAGGGGAACGGCCGAAAAGGCCACAAGTTGCCCACTATATTTCACACTAGCCATCCTCAGTTAATAGGGTTTCTAAATAGGAGTAAGAACTGGGTACTTAAAAGCCAAGTATTATTTGGCGGTAATAAAAAACAATCCCAGAAGTCAATAGTTGGGGCGTCAATAAAAAGGGGAGAGAAAGGAATTAGTGGAGGATTTGGCGGACATTTTAGGGCCGTCCAAGGTTTTAAATATATAGGGAATAAAAATGAATAAATATGCTTAGAGTTTTTATTAGCGGTCAAAAATATTATGGTGCTGAAATACTAGAATTATGTATTAAAATGGAGGGGGTTGAGGTTGTTGGCGTATGTTATCCGTTTGGGGATAAATATATTTCTCCTATCGCTAAAAGGTGGAATATCCCAACGGTTACGTCCGGGGCTCTATCCGCGGACCTGATGCCTAAAAACGTGGACCTTGGTATAACCGCGCATAGTTTTGATTATATAGGAAAGAAAACCCGTTACATTCCAAGACTGGGTTGGATAGGATATCATCCGAGCCTTTTGCCTAGGCATAGAGGAAGGGCCTCAATTGAGTGGGCAATCAAAATGAAAGAGGCTATTACCGGGGGGACGGTCTTTTGGTTAAACGCCGGAATAGATAGGGGCGATATTGCATATCAAGAGTTTTGTTTTATACAACCGGAATTGCTATCTATGAGTTCAGGAAAGGCGGCCTCTAGGCTATGGAGACAAGAACTGCAACCTATGGGGGTTAGGCTTATGGAGAAGGCCTTAGAAGACATTAAAAAGGGTATTATAATAAAGGAGCCGCAAGACAATAGGCTTTCAACGTGGGAGCCGTCAATGGAGGTTAAAGATATTTACCGCCCGGACTGTTTACTACTAAATGAGCCGGGTAAAAATTCAGACGACTCCTGGCATAGATAATTTAAAAATATAAAAAATGAGCGAACAAACCGAACACAATAAAAAGGCTATCCTAGTATCACTTGAGAAATCCCTAGGAGTGGTCACAACGGCCTGTAAAAAAATTGATATAAGTAGAACCCAGTTTTACCAATGGCTTAAAGACGACGCCCAATTCAGGGCGGCAGTAAACGATATACAAAACGTTACTTTAGATATGGCCGAGAGCCAGTTGCACAAGCAAATATTAGACGGCAATACCGCCGCAACAATATTTTACTTAAAAACCAAAGGTAAAAAGCGAGGCTATGTAGAGCGCCAAGAAATTACGGGTGCCGACGGGGATAATGTTTTCAGTATAAAAGTTATCGATGAGGGAGATTCGAACTAATAAAGTTTATAACCATTTAAATAATTCTAGTAAAAAAATTATTGTAGAGCAAGGCGGAACCCGGTCCGGCAAAACCTATAATATTTTGATGTGGCTAATATTTAGTTACTCGTATAATAACAAGGGCAAGACAATAACTATTTGTCGAAAGACATTTCCGGCGGTACGGTCAACGTCAATGAGGGACTTTTTTGAAATTCTAAAAGAATACAATATTTACCGGGACGAGTTTCATAACAAATCCAGTTCTGAATATTTCTTAAATGGTAACCGGTTTGAATTTATATCTTTAGATCAACCGCAAAAAATTAGAGGTCGTAAAAGAGACTTACTTTTTATAAATGAGGCCAACGAATTAAACTTTGAGGACTGGCAACAGTTGATATTTAGAACTAGCGAAAAGATAATATTAGACTTTAATCCGTCCGAGGAGTTTCACTGGATATATGATAAAGTTTTAACCCGGGACGATGTTGAGTTTTATCAAACCACGTATTTAGATAACCCTTTTTTGACTGAAAATATAATAAGCGAAATAGAGCGCCTTAAAGATATTGATGAGAACTACTGGAGGGTTTATGGGTTAGGAGAGCGCGGGGCCAGTCAGAGCCTTATATTTAGGTTTAAAACCGTTGTTAATATACCACCGGGGGCCAAGTTTATTGGGCGGGGGCTTGACTTTGGATATTCGAATGACCCGACAACTTTAATCGAAACTTATATTGAGGGCGATGATATGTATTGCCGGGAGGTAATTTATAGAACCGGAATGACAAATCAGGATATTGGTAACCAGTTTAAAGCGCTCGGCCTAGACAGGCGCGATGAGATATGGTGCGACTCCTCCGAGCCTAAAAGTATTGAGGAGATACATCGTATGGGTTGGAATACAAAGCCCACTTACAAGGGCGCAATAAACCTCGGTATTGATATGATAAGGCGGTATCGATTGCACGTAACAGAGGACTCAACAAACATGATAAAGGAACTTAGAAACTATAAATATATCGAGGATAAAAACGGGAATATAACAAACAAGCCGGTCGACGCTTTCAACCACGCTTTAGACGCCCTCAGATATTCGATAGTCAATAAACTAGGCCGTCCGAACTATGGCAAATATACAGTTCGTTAAAAAATAAAGTTATAAACATTTGTGTATATCGTAAAGTAAGTATATATTGCCGTATATTAATTATTTAAAAAAAACAATATTATGACTAAAGCACAATTGATTAAAAAGCACGAGGCCGAAATATGGGCCCTAAAGGAACAGGCAAGAAATGTTTATGTAGGCGAGACTTACTCACTACATCAGGAGGACGGAGAACTATATGTTGAGCACCCTCAAGGGACCCTAGTATTTGATATTATAAATTTACACCGGGACCTCTCAACTTGGGTTAGTATAGTACGAACCGGACACGCATCGCATAACGCGTACTTACAGGAGCGCCTAGAGGACTCAATAAAAGAATGTGTGTAATGGATTGGTATGACTGTTTAAACCCGCACGAGCAGAAGGAATTTGAATGCTCGGAATGCGGCACGCCAATGGACACCGATAAGGGTGTATGCTCAGGAACTTGCTTTGAGGCAAGTATGATCTAAAATTAAATAATAAATTATAAAGGGCGGCCCTAAAAGGTTGGCCCTTTTTTCTATCCTGAATTAGAATTAATATAAATAAAACGTTATATAACTATAAAGCCTTTTTAATGGAGTTAAAAATAAAAGTACCCTCTAGCCTATCAGAAATGACATTAGGCCAGTATCAACGCTATTTAGCCGTTGCCGGACCAAGCGGGGAGAGTGAAGTTAGCGAAACCTTTTTAAGTCTTAAAATGCTTGAAATTTTTTGCAACGTACCTTATGCAACCGCGATGAGGTTTCCAGTTTCAGAAGTTAACCGAATTGTTAAAATTATAACCGGGGTGCTAAATGAAAAGGGGGAACTAGTCCGCCACTTTAAAATGGGTGATATTGAATTTTCGTTTATACCAAAGTTAGACGATATGACTTTCGGGGAGTATATTGACCTCGACAATTTTCTAGGCGACTGGGATAAAATGCACAAGGCAATGTCCGTCCTGTATCGCCCGACTAAAACGCGAACCGGGGCCCTGTATTCAATTAAAGACTACGAGGGGGATATATACCACGAGTCAATGAAACAAATGCCCTTAGACGCAGTATTTCATTCCATTGTTTTTTTTTACACTTTAGGGATAGAATTGTCGAAAACTATGACGAGTTATTTGGAGGAGGCTCAGGAGGAGAAGGGTACGATTCTCGAGCGGGCTTTAACAGAAAATGGGGATGGTATAGTTCAGTTTACCACCTCACTAAAGGAAATGTTGAGCGAATTAAATATATTACTAAACTAAACTTTCACACTTGCTTTTTAGCGCTATGCTTTGACAAGGAGAAATCAGATATTGAAAGACAGGAAATGCAAAATAAAATGAATAAAAATAAATCTAGGAGATAATGGCAAACGATGGAGCCTCGGCATTTTATAGAGTGACCGAAAAGTTAAAGGACTTTTTACTAAATAGCCCGGATGTTAAAACGTGTACCTATGGGGATATAACGCAAGTCGATTTAAACAAACAAGATATGTTTCCTTTGTCGCATATAATGGTTAATTCGGCCGTATTAGAAAAGGGCGTTATTAGGTTTAATGTTTCTATCCTTTCAATGGATATTGTATGGCAGTCAAAGGCGGACCCTGATGCAACCGAATTTGATATTTTAATGTACGGCCTAGACAATGAGCAAGATGTTTTAAATACGCAATTAAAGGTTATAAACTTACTGAATGAGTCAATGGCCCGGTACACAATGAGGACCGATTTATTTGAACTAGTCGGACAGGGAACTTGCGAGCCGTTCCACGATAGGTTTGAAAATGACCTTGCCGGGTGGGCATATACTTTTGATGTTTTTGTTAAAAATGATATAAACGTATGCCAGAATTAAAGGACTTATTAAACCGAACTAATACGGCAATTAGTATTATTAGGGACCTGATTATAACAGAGGCCAAAGCAAACCTTGCTAAAGGTGGCAAGTATGGCAGTTATAACGCCTCAGGGAGCCTTAACGATTCAATCAAGCCCATAGATACCAAAGACAAAAACGGAGTCATTACAAGCGGGATAACGATGAACGCTTACGGCGAGTTTCAGGACAAGGGAGTTTCAGGAATAAAGAAAAAATATAAAACAGAATATAAATATACAAGTAAAATGCCACCGGGCCCGGCGCTTGATAAATGGATCGTGAGAAGAGGTATTGCGCCGAGGGACGATAAGGGACGTTTTATCCCTAGAAAAAACATCGCTTGGATGATAGCAAATAGCATATACCAAAAGGGAATAAAGCCGACCTTGTTTTTAACGAAACCGTTTGAAAGGTACACTAAAAATATGGCCCAAGAAATAGCCCTTGCGTTTAGTGAGGACACCGCGGACTATGTAGAAATATTGTTTAAAAAAAATAAGAAATGAGTAGCATATTAAGATTATCAAGGAGCCCGTTTTATTTTACCGCCCGACCAAATGGGTTGGTTTCTGGAGTTCCAGTTGCAAGCACGACAACACAAGTTTTTATTTGGAATGGCCTTGTTACTGATATTACGGTAAGCCCACAATACACGATTAATAAAAAGCCACTAGGGGTTTCAAACCTGATTGTTTTAGACCTCTCCCAGTTAGTAAATGATTACTTAACGGTTACCTATGACGGGACCTACGAAACAGATACTTATTTTTTATCCGCAAGCACTACTTTTTTTGACGAGACAAATACTCAAATTGGGTCGGTTGTTGAACTGGACCCTGACCCGATACCATTTTCAAAAGGGTTCGGACTATTTAATAAGGGCGTTAACCCAAAAGTAGAAACTAAAGTACTTCAACCGGACCCCGGCGATGATTATATCGCGGGCGCTTATGCAAGTAATAATTACGAAATAACGGTCCCGGAATCTGAGCCGATACAAATCCCGTCGGTCGTTACTAAAGGCACAGACGTAACAATTCGTTTTTATACCGGTCAGAGAATAGGCACCGGCGTACCAGACGGATTGTCTAAAACCGTAGTTCTTACAAATGACGGCACGCGCTCGGACAATTATATCCAGTATGCGGACAATATAGAGCCTAGCACTCAGCCGCAAACCTTGGCCCAATGGGACACCCTAGTCGACCAGACGTGGTATGGAGAGATAGAGACAACCGGGAACAATCCAACAAAAGCAGTATTTTGGTGCCCTGAAAATAATCACCCAACAACCTGGGTTACGATATCAGAAAATACTAGGATTCTATATATAAAGGTTAACTATGTAGTAAAGGACAAATTTACTCCTTACAAAGTAACGTTTATTAATTCGTTCGGGGCCCTAGAGAATTTTTGGATGACTGGCGCGGAAAAGTCCTCAATATCAGTTAACGGGGATACCTTTAAAAGAAACCTTTTAAGCATACCGACAAGCACCGCCGGGGCGGACCCTAGTTACAATGTTGACGCCCACCAATATATTACCTTCGGAGAGCAAGGCCGAAAGTCTTACACGCTAAATACGGGCTTAATACCGGAGTCCCAAAATACCACACTTACAGAATTATTTTTAAGCCAAAAAATTTGGATTACTAAATATCAAACACAGGAGGAAAGGGACAATGTTAATATCGCTTTAGATATTGAGCCGGTTGTTTTAAAGTCTAAACAGTTATTATATAAAACGCACTTACAAGAAAAAGTAATTGACTATAAAATCGAATTTCAGTCGGCGCACGACGAAATAAATCAGGTAAGATAATGGCACAAGAATTAGTTTTATACATACAAAGTCAGTTTAACGATTCTAATAGTTTGAGAAAGGTGGATATGTACGAAGATGAGAAAGTTTCTTTGACAATGACCTTGCAAGATATACGGGATATTGAAAAAGTAAGGACTGACTTTACTAAGCCGTTTACGCTCCCGGCATCGGACGCAAATAACGCCTTATTTCAACATTGGTATAACCCGGATATTGACGGTTATAACTCAAATTTTAGAAGTCCGGCCGTATTAGAATTAAATTATTTACCTTTCAGGAGAGGGTTTATAACCCTTAACTCCGTAAAAATGAAAGACGGAAACCCTGAATTTTATAATATTACTTTCCTAGGAGAAACGGTGGACCTTAAAAATGTAATTTCAGAGGACCAGTTGGACCAATTAACTTGGCTAAACTCAGCCGGGTTTTTATTTACAAATGACAATAACTCTGCAAGGCAAGGTCTAAATATTGGGTTAGATAAAACAGTGGACGGCGTTCTTTATGAGGCCGCCTTTATATATCCTTTGATAAGTCATTCGGTAGCGTTTAATTACGTTTCAAGCCCTAGTGGAAGTGTTACGAATTACACAAATTTATGGAGTAATACTAGTCAGAATAAAAGTGGTGTTTTTTACAATGATTTAAAACCGGCCATAAGAGTTGATCTAATCCTAAGGGCTATTGAGCAAACCTATAATTTACAATTTAGTTCAGACTTTTTTTATACCGCGGCCACAGAAAACCTCTACCTTTGGATGAGTAGAAATAAGGGCCCAATGACCGGGGGCGGTCGATTAGATACCGCATATAAAAGTGCCACTTGTTCCAATATAGCAACGAACTCCTGTGATTTTTTTGGGGCGGCATTTGACGCCCAGTGCGACCAAGACTGTCTAGATGAATGCGAGCCTCCCTTTGAAATTCAGATGCAAGGGCTGACCGTAGGGATTCAATTAGGTTCACAGGCTTATGTGCCCGCGTCAGACCCTAGGAGTTGGAGGACTACTTGGGAAATAACTCCGACGGCGGCATCGGCAAACTTTGCCTTTGACTGGCAGATATACGATAACGAAAATAATATCGTTATGGCATCACAAGTCGGGGTGATTGGAGATACAGATATAATTATTAAAAGAGGTAACCAGCCGGGAGGAATTTATGGAATATTACAATCTGAATTAGTAAGCGATAATTATTCGGGGGCATACTCTTTACAAGTTCAAAGTGATGAGGCATTTGCTTTTGACCTAAATATTAAAATGGAGGCCCAAACTAGGATTGCTAGTTTATATAATAATGCGGGTGGGATAGGAGAAATTAACTGTGTCCCTGTTTTGAACACTTATACTTTTTCAGCAAATTACACACCAGACGTGGGCACCCTTCAGTTAGAAGTTGACGTTGTACCAACGGAACAATTACCAGAAATTAAGACCTTAGACTTTTTAACCGGGCTATTTAAAACTTTTAATTTAACCGCCTTTTTTCAAGACGGAATTACGGTTGTTAAACCTCTAGATGATTTCTACTCAGCAAGCACTAAAACGTGGGACCTTTCAAAATTAGTCCATAGCGATAAACACACCGTTGATGAGGCCTTACCTTTTAGCGAGGTCAACTTTGGATATCAAAAACCAGTATCTATTTTATCTCAAAAATTTGGGCAAATAAATAACAGGGAATACGGGGAGTTAAGGTATGTAGCAAGCGCGTCTAAACAAGGAACGTATAAAATTGAAAGCCCGTTTGAACATGCACTTTATGAAAGAATGTCCGACCTGACCTCCGGGGCACAAACAACAATTCAACAGGGGACCTTTTTAGATGACAATTTAAACGCCGCATTTGGTAAGCCGCTATTATTTTATGGGGTTTATAATGATGATGCGGGAAACACTCCTATAAACTGGTTAGATGGAATTAGGCCTTTAGATGTAAAGGAAGAGCCGGCCGCGTCGAGTAGGCAACCTTTTAATAGGTACTGGACGGTTAGTAATGCTAACAGTTTAGGCGGACCAACAGTCGCGCCGAGTATATCTTTAAACTTTGGTTCAGAAATAAACACTTGGAGTTTGACAGATTATGGAGGACAAAATAATAGCCTGTTTCAGAACTATTATCAGAATTATATTATTAGAGTTTTTGATCGTAGAAATAGACTATTTAAGTACAACGTAAAATTGCCCTTAGATTTTTTACTAAACTTTTCTTTAGCCGATACAGTTTTAATTGGTAATAGGGAATTTACTATAAATAAGGTAACCGCTGACTTAACGACCGGGGAGAGTACTATGGAATTATTAAATATATTTTAAGATGTTAAAAAACATACTAGATTTACTGCCTCTAATAGGCGATACAGACTCTCTAACTATTCAAATAGCAAAAGGCAAGTATAAGTACCCTCAAACATTTAAAGACCTTAAAAGGGCCTTAAAAACAATTAAAGAAAAATAGATTATGGCAACAGTTGAAACGATTAAATTACAGGCCGACGTTACCGGTGCCCTGAAAGGCATTGAAAAAATGACTAAGGCTATTGAGGACCTTGAAAAGGCACAGGCCGAACAATCTAAAGCCCACGTTAAAGAACTTAAAAATGCAACTAAGGCGGCGGAAACTAGCGCGAAGTCCACAAAAATGTTAGCCAAAGGATTTAAGGGCGTCGGCCTTGCTATGAAAGCGGCCGGGTTTGGTATTATAATGAAAATAGTAGACAAGGTTTCCGAAGCATTAATGAGAAACCAAGAAGTAGCAGATGCGGTCGAGACAGTATTTGCCGCGATTGGTATTATTTTTAAGGAGGTATCCGATACCTTAGTTGAGGTTTTCACTAAAGTAAATGAGGCGACTGGCGGATTTGATGCAATGCAAAAGGTTATAGGTGGCCTATTGACTATCGCTATCACTCCTTTAAAGATGTCATTTTATGCAATTCAGTTGGCAGTAAAACAAGTACAATTGGCTTGGGAGAAGTCTTTCTTTGGAGATAAAGACCCTGCGACTATTAGAAGATTAAATAAAGAAATAAGACAGACAAAGGCGAATATGTCTGAGGTTGCAAGTGAGGCGGTTCAGGCCGGTAAGCAAGTGGCTGATAATTTTTCTGAGGCGGTATCAGAAGTCGGCGCCTTAGCGACGGCAACTTACGAGGGAGTATCTAAGGTTATGGAGGACCTAGATGTTAAGTCCGCGGTTACTAGGGCTAAAAATTTAGTTGAATTAAAAAAGAATTACGAGAGGGTTGCCCTTGAGCAACAAAGGCTTATTGAGCAATATGATGAGGAGGCCGAAAAGCAAAGACAAATTCGAGATGATGTTAGTAAATCAGTCGATGAGCGTATCGCGGCAAATAAGGAACTGGGAGAGGTTTTAATTAGGCAAAATGCGGCCGAGCAAAAAGCGGCCCAAGCAAATATAAATAACCTTAAACAACAAATTAAATTAGAGGGGGAATCTGAGGAACTAAAAAATTCATTGTACTCAGCCGAAACGGAACTATTAGCAATTAGCGCAAAAGTTACCGGGCTAAAATCTGAGCAATTAGTAAACGAAACCGCACTATTAAAAGAAAAAAATGACTTAGTTTTAACTGGTATTGAGGCGGAGGGCCTAAGGCAACAGGCCAACGCTCAAGCCCTAATAGACCAAGAAACTGACAACGCCAAAAAACTAGAACTAGAGCAAGCCTTTTTAGATAAGCAAAATGAGATTGCACTCGCGGACCTAGAGCGTAAAAGGGAGTTATATGCGGAGGGCACACAGGCCCGGGTTGATGCAGAGCAAGAATATAAAGATAAAATAAACGAACTTGAATTAACACAGGCCGAAATAGATATTGCCCGCGTCGCTCAAATTGAGGCAGATGAGGAAAAGAAAAGGCAAGCCAAACTCCAAACATTAGACACCCTATCAACTATTTTCGGTGCCGAGTCAGCAATGGGAAAGGCGGCGCTAATAGCAAAGCAACTAATGGCCGCACAGGAGTTAATGGTTGACCTAGGTGTCCTAAAAAATAAAGCGACTATGGCAATAGCCGACGCAAATCTTAAGGGCGTTAAATCGACCGCGGATACCGCATCAGGTTTAAACGCAACTTTAGCGCTTGGGTTCCCGGCCGCTATTCCCGGACTAATAGCATACGCCGGAACGGCCGTCGGAATTGTATCCGGTATATTAGGGGCGGTTAAGAAAACTAAGACAGTAGCGGGCGCGATAGGCGGAACCGGAGGGGGCGGAGGAGGAGGCTCACCGGCGGCGCCGGCACCGGCACCTCAGCCAATAAGTCCGTCATTTAATGTAGTCGGCGGCTCAGAAACTAACCAGTTAGCGGACGTCTTAGGCGATAATAATAATACACCGGTTCAGGCGTTTGTCGTGGCGGGTGATGTTACAACGGCCCAAAGTATGGAAAGAAACGTAATAGAAACAACAAGTTTGTAAAAGCAAACGTTATATAAAAAAGGATATATTATGAGTTTAGATATTGTTGAATTATTTTTAGATGAGGAGGATTTTGAAACCGGAATTGACGCTATTAGCATAGTTGAGTCCCCGGCTATTGAGGAGGATTTTATTGCGCTTAAATCAAAAGAGTTTAAGTTTAAAGAAATAGATAAAAAAAAGAAGATTTTACTAGGGGCTTTGTTAGTTCCAAACAAGCCAATTTATCGCAAAGATGAGGACGGCTCGGAGTACTATATTTATTTTAGTAAGGATACGGTAAACAAGGCCGCGCAAATGTTTTTAAAAACAGGAAAGCAAGGCAATAGTACTCTAGAACATGAGAGTAAAATTTACGGCCTTAGCCTAGTTGAAAGTTGGATCGTAGAAGATGAGCAAAAAGATAAGTCTAGACTTTACGGAATGGACGTCCCGGTGGGTACTTGGATGGGCGCCGTCAAGGTTGATAACGACGAGATATGGAACGATTTTGTTTTAACTGGAAAGGTAAAGGGGTTCTCTATTGAGGGATATTTTGCGGATAAGGCAAGTAACACAAACCCGAACGGATTAAAAACTTTAAGCCAAGAGGAGGTCGCTATGGAAACCTTAAAAGAAATTTATAATATGCTAATCAATGGGAAAAAATAACCCAAACGCTAACCCAATATGGGGAGTAAAAAGGTCAAAGCCGGGTTGCCTATGTACAGACGGCTTAACGTACTCAAACGAGTGCTGCGAGGGTTACCTATGGAACCAAGGAATTAGTAGAAATCAGGGCACAAACCCGTTTTTACAAAATTTACTTATTACAGAGCCCGGGGCCGGAAACGTCCCGAGTGTTAGAATTCTAGGGACTAACCCTGACGGGAGTGTTTATAGCCTTGTATGGCAAACCGGTCCAAACTAATTAGACTAAAAAAATTAAAAACAGACACACAATGAGCAATAAAACCATAACACAATTGCCGGAGGTTACCTCCGTAACCGCAACAGACGTAATTCCTATCGTACAAAACAATGTTACAAGTAAAATTTTAGCAAGTAAATTTGAAGAAAAGTCAAACATATTACTTACATCGTCTAATTATCTTGACCAACCTTTTACAGTAGCAAATAATAATTGGCAACCAATTACCTATTCTGGTATTGAAAAATCAGCAGGAGGTGTTACAGTCAAAACAAATGGAGATATTTTATTTTCTGAATTAGGAGTTTATACTGTAAGGCTTAAATTAACAGTAGCAAGGCAAGGAACCGCGGGAGATGGAGGTGCTTGTGTGATAGGTATTAAGCCAGAACTTTATGGAACACCTATTTATGGAGTAACAGCAGTAAACTTACCGAACTATGCATCAATCCAACCAATAGAATTGAATATGAAATTTGATGTTACATATCCAAACGAAGGTCTTTTGCAAATTTATATGTTAAGAGATAATGACTATTCAACAGGAGCAGGATTAACACAAGGTGGTTTATACAATTACAATATCGGAGAGTATCAAGTCAATGACGAGGCTACTACATCAGCAGAAATCACAATATCAAAAGTAGGATAATCCTTAAACGCACAGTTACAAAAAATACAAAGTTATATAGTAGAGTATTAATTATTAATTTAAATTAAATTTATGAACGCAGTTGACATTTTAAAGCGTTTTGATACTTTCCTAACAAAGGCGGAAGTAGAGGTTAAATTAGCCACTATGAAGTTAGCGAACGGGACAGTATTAGAAGCGGACGAATTCTCTGAGGGAAATTCAGTTTTTATTGTTACAGAAGATGAGCGTGTACCATTGCCAGTTGGCGAGTATGAAATGGAAGACGGTCGTATTTTAGTAGTGGGAGAAGTTGGAAAAATTGGGAAGGTAGGATTAGAGACTATTCCTGAGGCCGAAGAGAAAGGTTACAAAGACGGCATAGCCGACGCAAAAGAGGATATCAAAGATGATGTATCCGACACTAAATTAGCGGACGACGATAGCCCACAAGACTCTGAGGAGTTTGAGGGAGGCTATGTATCAAAGCAAGAATTTACTGACGCGGTTAACGAAATTAAAGAAATGGTTTCTAAGGTTGAGGCTAGATTAAATGAGGGCAAAGAAGAAGACGACACCCTTGTAGTAAAAGAGGAGTTAGAAGAAACTAAATTGTTTAAACATAACCCAAACAGAGAAGATCAAAACAAAGTTAAATTCAAATTAGGTTCTAACCGTTCGAGGTCTACATTAGACAAGATTATGGAGAGAGTCGCAAACATTTAAAATTAAAAAAAATGGCACAAAAGTATAACACAAGACTAGCACAACCGCAACCGGCACACGCGGCCGGAACTCCTACATATAGTGGTGAGTGGGCGGGAGAATATATCGCTGCGGCTTTATTTTCTGGAGTAACTTTAGACAACGGCGGTATCACAATTAAGCCAAACATAAAGTTCAAACAAACGATATCAACTTTCACAAATACAGATTCGATTCGCTCGGCATCTTGTGACTATGTAGATACGGCAAATATTACATTAGGCGAGCAAGTATTAGAGCCTTTACCTTTCCAACAAAACATGACTGTTTGTAAGGAGCAGTTTCAAAATGATTGGGCTGCGGTATCTATGGGTTACTCGGCATTTGACAAATTGCCTCCAAAATTTAGTGACTTTTTAATTGCACATTCTAGTGCTGAGGTTTCTGAATTTATCGAAACTAAAATATGGAATGGTGCCGCGGGCGCTGATTCATTTGAGGGATTTGTTCCATTATTTCAAACTGCCGGTTCGGGAGTTATTGAGACAACTTTACCGGTAGCAATTACCGCGGCCAATGTTATAGCAGAAATGGGCCGTTTGGTTGACGATATACCAACCGGAGTTTACGGTAAGGAGGACCTTTATATTTATGTTTCTCAAAATATTGCACGTGCATACGTGAGAGCATTGGGTGGATTTTCACTTCTAACAGGTGGAGCACAAGGTACAGATAATAAAGGTACTCAATGGTATGGAAACCAAGCATTAACTTTTGATGGTATCAAGGTATTCGTAACAAACGGATTAGGTGCTAACGAAATGGTAGCGGCTAGAAAGTCAAACCTCTATTTTGGAACTGGTTTATTAAATGACACAAATGTTGTCAAGGTCATTGATATGGCGGACACTTTAGGCTCACAGAATGTTCGAGTTGTGATGAGATTTACTGCCGGAGTTCAGTTTGGTATCGGTTCAGATATCGTTTTGTATAAAGGATAAATTACTAACTATTAAAGGGGCGTTTGGTTTACGCCGCGCCCTTTTTTTTAAAAATTAAATCTATGGCATGTTTACTTACAGAGGGCAGAGTTGAGCCCTGTAAAGATAGCGTTGGGGGCCTTACTAAGGTGTATTTTGCGGACTTTGGGACGTTAGGTGCGGTTACGTATGCGAACCCGGCAACATCAGCACAAATAACTACGTTTGCGAGTGGTACGGTTTACGAATACGACCTTAAGGGGACGTCTTCATTCGACCAAACAATTACCAGTTCAAGGGATAACGGGACTACATTTTATGACCAAATATTAAACCTTACTTTTCATAAGTTAGACTATGAAACAAACGACCAGATTGCCCTATTGGCAGTCGCTAGGCCTCACTGTATAATTGAGGATAACAACGGGAACCTGTTTGTTGCCGGCCTAGAATACGGGATGGACTGCAACGGGGGCACAATTGTAACCGGGGCCGCTATGGGCGACCTATCAGGATACACGCTTACAATGCAAGGAATGGAGAAGAAACCGGCTAATTTTACAGTTGGCGATATTACAACTTTAGGTGTAACGGTATCTCCTAACCAAATTAACCCGTAAAAAGGTAATTATAAGTACTTTTATAGGTACGTTTAAGGCACTCTATTTGTTTAGGGTGCTTTTTTTTTGACTATTTTCGTGACAATTGCCTAAATTTATACGTTATATTAATATGAAGATAATAACGCCGTCAGGAAACCAAGATGTTACGTTTATTTTTAGGCCAAAAACGCCTTTAAATACAGAAGTTACCCTGAAAACAAGGTCAAAAAGCACGAATAAAGTATTTAGCCAGTTGGTAAACTGGACTAGCGATGGTAATTATAACAAAATAACGGTTACAGATGCCCTTAAAACGTCTAATAAATTCGTAAATGGTAACTATTACGAGGTAACAATTTCAGACGGGAACACGCTCCTAACTAGAGAAACGTTTTTTGTAACAAATCAGACAATAAATCAGGAAAGTAACTACAAATATAACGCGAATGAGGGCCTATATAAGCCGGTTATTAGCACAAATGAATACATAATATTAGACTAATGGGTAAAATTAAATTAGTAAATTTAAGTTCTTACACCTCTCCAAATATTGAGATAAAACAGAACGCGGAATATGTGACCTATGGGGAGAATAATTCTTATTTTCAATACCTAATAGATCGGTACACCGGCTCGCCTACAAATAACGCAATAATTAACGGCGTTTCTCAAATGGTATTTGGTAAAGGATTGGACGCAACAGACTCTAGTAATAGCCCGAATGAGTATGCGCAAATGGTTTCACTATTAACCGACGAGGTAATACGAAAGTTAGCCTATGACCTGAAATTAATGGGCCAATGCGCAATTCAAGTCGCATATAACACAAAGCACGATAAAATATTAAAGGTTGGGCATATTCCGGTTGAAACTTTAGCAATGGAGGTTTGCGATAAAGAAGACGGAGAAATAAAAGGTTTTTATTATTGCGCTGACTGGAGTGATGTAAAACCAAATGAGGACTTGCCTAGAATTCCGGCGTTTGGAACTAGTAAAGAAAAGATTGAGATTTTATATGTGAGGCCTTATGTTGCCGGTCATTATTTTTACTCCCCGGTGGACTATCAGGGGGGCCTTCAATATGCGGAATTAGAGGAGGAGATTAGCAATTACCACCTCAACAATATCATGCAAGGACTAGCGCCCTCGATGTTAATAAATTTTAACAATGGGGTTCCAAATGAGGAGGAGAGAAGCAATATTGAAAATTCAATAAAGCAAAAGTTCCAGGGCTCGAGTAACGCCGGTAAATTTATTCTTAGTTTTAATGAAAATGCGGAGACGGCCAGTAGTATAACGCCGGTCCAGTTAAGCGACGCGCATAACCAATACCAGTTTCTTAGTGATGAATCAATGAAAAAAATTATGGTGGCCCACCGAGTGGTGAGCCCTATGCTTTTAGGAATAAAGGACAATACAGGACTAGGAAATAACTCCGATGAACTTAAGACGGCCAGTACCTTAATGGATAACGTTGTTATTAGGCCCATACAGGAGTTGTTACTATCCGCGTTTGACGAGATATTAGCGTTTAATGGCATATCCCTAGATTTATATTTCAAGACGTTACAACCGCTTGAATTCGCTGACCTAGAAAATGCACAATCAGGCGAGCAAATAGAAAAGGAAACCGGAGAGAAAGCGGATGATGCGACAACGGTTAATGATGTTGAACTTGGAGTAAATGTCGACCTAAGCGATGAGGGATATAAAGCCGTACTTTCAGAATTAAAAGGCGATAAAATGTCGGATGAGTGGGAGGAGGTCGATTCTAGAGATTACGACGAGGAGAACCTATCGGCTGATGACTGGGCCAATATTTGTATTGCACCAAAAAAGTCAATGCTTACAAAACTTAAAAACGAGATATACGCAAAGCCCAACGGTTTTAGTTATTTAGATAGTAAAAATTATAAAATTAGATATCGGTACTTTAAAAAGTCCACTAAGCCCTCAAATAAAAGTAGAGATTTCTGCTCAAACATGATGCGCCTTTCGCGATCTAATGTTGTTTATAGATTAGAGGATATTGACCGCGCCAGTAGAAGTGGAGTAAATAAGGAACTAGGCCACAAAGGACAGGCGTTTGATTTGTTTAAATTCAAGGGCGGAATTTACTGCCGCCACGCTTGGAAAGAGGTCTTATACCGCCTTAAAAAGAATACAACAGTGTCGGACGATTTCAAAGACTTTAAGAAAACCGGAGAAATTCCTAAAACCTATAAACCAAATCCAAGGGGAAGCAAACAGGCTAAGACGGCGCCTGTAAATATGCCAAATCAAGGAGCATACCCAACAAAATAAACTATGGCAAGAGCATTATTTATTAGTAGAGAAGATTTAACTCGGAACACAATCGTTGCGGGAAATGTTGACACTCAAAAGTTCATACAATTTATTCGTATATCGCAAGACATACATATTCAAAATTATTTAGGAACGGCGCTTTATAACGCCATACAAGAAAAGATAATTGCCGGGACTTTATCCGGAGATTACAAACTTTTAGTTGATGATTATTTAAAGGATATGCTGATACACTATGCAATGGTGGATTACCTTCCGTTTAGTTCGTACCAAATACAGAATTCTGGAGTATTTAAACACCGGTCCGAAAACTCTGACACCGCGACGCCTCAGGAGGTTGATTCTTTGGTTGATAGGCACAGGCAATTTGCCCAATTTTATACTAGACGCTTTCTAGATTATATGTGCTATAATAACAATTTATTTCCTGAATATAATAATAACGATTCAGACGGAATGTGGCCGGACTATACGGCAGACTTTACCGGTTGGGTTTTATAAATGACATGTCCGATATAGATGGCAGATAAAAAGAAAACAAGAAATTCAGTACCAAAAAAAGGCAATGTAAAATTGCTTAAACAATTCTTGATAAAAGATAATAAAGATATAGATATAAAGTTATGGGAAAGACCACTTGGAAAAAAGCGCTAATTAATTCGGCCCATACTTTTATGGACTATGTTGTAGGCTGGAGAGGCTGGAAAAGTTCCTCTCCAAGTACGGTTACAAAATCATCCGCGGGGAGTTGGGTTGTACCTCAAAAAATTACGGAGTGCCAACTGCAAGCAGTAGACACTACAAGCGGACAGGGAAGTAGCGTTCAATTATACTATAACCTCCCTTTTGAGAGCGGATTTAACGGAACCGCAAACAGATATAGATATCCGGCAAATAATGGATTATACAGGGGCCTAACCGAATACCAGAACCCGGGTTACGCCTCCTTTCCTTGCGTAAAGGTTGACTATAAAAATAATGTTTCTCAAAACTGGAATAAAAACGTGGCCGGGCTTGCAATTAAGGGCCCCGTTGAAAATAGGCTATCTTATGGAACTCAACTCGGAGCAGAATCCGGCGGCACTACTATATGGAGGCTTTTAAACCGTGACCTAAACGAAAACGAAAACATAGAAAGGCTATGCACTAACAGCCAGGACAAATTCCAAAACTATGGAATAACGGACCAAGATATAAGCGGCACCTTTCCAAAAAGCCCGTTTGCGTTAACGGACCCGAACTATGAGAATCTATGGAAAGCACCAACTCTTGGGAGGATGTATGGGAGAATTTTAGACTCTAAATTTCAACATAGCGCGGGAGATAAAAAGCCGAAAATGACATATAGTTTTTATGTTTGGGTTGGCGCTTTAGATGAACAATGGGTTACAACAAAGGGAAACTTTACTCCAAAATCGTGCCCGGGAAATCAACCGGATGAGGAACTAAACGCAAACGCTGACACGCTTAATCTTAGCACCTTAGCGATACGAATGGACGCCACAACTAGTGGGATTTCTGATACTGGTTGGGACGTATCAAGCGAAAACTCCGAGTCATTCCTTACGGTTGATTTATTAAATAGAACGCACACCTTTTCAGCAAATACGGACCCGACTTTAGCACAGAATTTTTATATAGTTGACAACGTACAATTTGAGGACTGCCCAAATGATTATTTAAGGGTTACAATATTTTATACAAATAGCCCGGAGGAGCAATCTGAATTTAGATATTGCCGCTTTATGTGGTGGGGTGCCCAGTTAGGCACAACCGCTGATTTATGTAGAGAATTATTTAATGAAAATGTCCCACTTAATACCGGACTAGCAAGACAAATTTGGAAGGAGAAATATTTAGTAATGTGGGGCCAACAATTAGAACTTGAAACCCAGGGAGTAGGCGCACAGGAAAGGTTAAATGTTGAATATAGGCATAACGATTATATTGCAACTCCCACCTCTAGCGTCGTAGCCGCAAGTTTGAGCCAGTTAATATTACCTAACCTTGTAACGGAGCAGGTTTTTGACCCGTTTTATTCTAACGATAGGTGCGAAACTATATATTTTAGTCTTTGGGTTGACAACCAGGACGCCCACGTAAATAAGGAAAACCAAGGCGGGTTTGGATCGGGTACCGCTTTAAACTTTGGGCAAATTACCACACGCATAGCGACTTACTCGCCATCGAGTTTAAGGACTAGAAAACGTAACTTTATTACCTTAGGAAATGAGATTCCTATAAACGCCTACAATACTGGCGACCTTACACCCTTTCAGAAGGCTAATACTAGATATGTAATGTATTTACAAGATAATACCGCTCAAGACTTTCAGGGCTATATAAACGGACCGCAAATAGAAGGTATTAACTTTATATATTTAAACTCCGGAGTAAATAAATTTGCATTTAAAACTGGAAGTAATAAAGTTTTTGTAAACGGTACCGCTTACGATACTGGAGAGGGAATGTATAACGCAAAATTTATAAGTACAATTGAGTTTTTTGGCAAAAGAAATGACTATCTTTTAGAGTATGGAACTTGGAAAGAAAATCAAGAAAATGATGTATTAATACAACTTACAAAAATATGAAGATAGGGGATATAACCTGGCTAAAGTATGAGTTCCCAACTTACGAGGACCTAAAGGTAGCCGCTAAGGGAATAGATAGAGAGGATAATTACAGTTTGCTAGGCGGACAAGTAATAAGCGAAATAGAGGGCGCAAAAGGGCCTTATATTGTAGACGGCCTATGGTATGATAACATGCCCGAGCCTGAGGCTTTTAAACAATATAGTATTGATCCTGATACAGATGACTATTTAATAGATATTAATAATTGGGAATGGAACCCTGAGGCAGAATAAAATGGAAATGCAAGATGTAAAAATACTAGGAATGAACGCAACGAGCCTCGCAATGAGTTTCTCTAACATAGATACAACCTTAAAAATAATTCTTTTGGTTGTGTCCATAGGCTACACCATTAATAAATGGTATTTAATAAATAAAAATAAAGAACAATAGTTATGGCAAATACGATAGGTTGGGGAGATATATATTGCAAATCCTGGTGGGGAGACGAAAGCAACAAATTTAGTGTTCCAGAGTTTCCAGAGTTTTGTGCATTGATACAGGGAAATTGTGGGCAATTATACACCTATACAGGAAACCAAGACTATCCAGAAAGATACGTTTTTAATTTAGGAGTTACAGGCACCTCGACTTTGACATATCAAGCGTATGACCTACCAGACAAATGGGTTATAGTGCAAGACGGAGTTGTAATTTTAGACACAGGATACAGAGGTAGCACATTATACCAAACAGATTTAAACAATGCTTTGGCTGACAGAGGTTTACCTCCTGAAACAATACAGGGTATAGGTCAAGGAACGGCACAATTTACGGTTAGTACATTAAGCCCTGTTTATGTATATGTTTATGCACCGATTTCAAACACTTCATTTCAAACTACAATTAGTTGCCCAATATAAATATTAAATTATGATTAAAGGATTAAGAAAATTAGCCGACTGGCTAGAGTGTAATAAGGCAAGAGCCTATTCCAAATGGAATAAGTGGCTAGACTCAAAAAAAGTAAATGTTCAGAACTGTAAAACTTGTATATGCGGAAAATAAGAAAAATTATAATTCATTGCTCGGCTACAAAAGAAGGTCAAGATATTGATGCAGCAGAAATTAAGAAATGGCACGTTGAGGGTAACGGGTGGTCCGATATTGGTTACCACTATGTTATTAAATTAGACGGTACGGTGGAGGAGGGACGCCCTTTAGAGCGCTCCGGGGCCCATACTTTAAACCATAATTTCGATAGCATCGGGATATGCTATATTGGCGGATATGAAAAGAAAAAGAAAAAAGGAAAGTGGGTTAATAAAGACACCCGTACTCCTGAGCAAAAGGAGTCCTTACAAGACTTATTGCTTTGCTTAAAAGACGACTATAAAACGGCCGTAATTTATAACCATAATCAATTTAGTTCTAAGAGTTGCCCAAACTTTGACGCGCACGAAGAATATAAGTGGATTTCTAACATCAAATAGTTATGCCGATACCAACGCCCCAGTCAGAAGATACACAGTCGCAATTCGTATCTAAATGTTTAAACGATGCAACAATGAAAAGTGAATATCCAACGGCCCAAAGGATAGCCATTTGTTACGAAACTTGGAACGCTAAAAGAAAATGAAAAAAATAGTTGAATTTTTCGGTAAGAATGTTTTTTCTGCGGTCAGTAATTTAATTGATGAATTATTTACTAGCGATGAGGAACGCCTGGAGGCCAAAAGAAAAATGTTTGAGGTTTTAAAGCAAAAGGAAAACGAACTCCAACAAATGCAAACGGACATTATTATTGCTGAGGCAAAAGGTAATTGGTTGCAAAGGTCTTGGAGGCCTATCCTTATGCTTTCATTTGGAGGTATAGTGGTTTATTGTAAATTTATTGCGCCGTTATTTGACCTTAGAATGCCGGTATTAGAGGACCAGTTCTGGAATCTTTTACAACTAGGAATTGGCGGCTATGTAGTCGGCAGAACAGGAGAAAAAATGATGTCTACTTGGAAAAGTAAATAAACTGTTCATAACTTTATTTTTTTAATTGAAACCTTTTAGTATATTATATGATATCCTATATATATGATATCCTATATATATGATATTATATAGATATATTTTAATATATCTCTTATATGATATTATATATATATGATGAA
>Ga0233412_10000266_pt1 | contig 31092 bp, 30 predicted proteins | sample Na_anoxic_4_MG_FD_180667 | JGI IMG/M metagenome (GOLD analysis project Ga0233412, IMG submission 180667) | Seawater microbial communities from Saanich Inlet, British Columbia, Canada - Na_anoxic_4_MG | ecosystem: Environmental > Aquatic > Marine > Inlet | place: Canada: British Columbia... | reverse complement strand
CTATTATTTACATACACCGATACACTTTTATTAGACCCTATATTTTTCATTAATTTAAAGATAGTGGATTTAGGTAAAAGAGGTATTTTTCTACCATCTTCAGAAACATTTTCAGTATAAAGTTTATAGATATTTTCTAATTTTATAGAAGGATTATATTTTATAAAAGGGTATTTCTTACTAGCATGAATTAATTTAAATATAACATCTAATGGGATATTTATTTTATATGTTGGATAAATAGTTAAATGAATACTTTTAATACCTGATATAATACTATTTTTATTTATTTGATTATTATTGAATGTATTATAAAACATATCAATTACTTCAAAATTATGAATAATGTTTTTATTTAATAATTCTTTATTATTTTCTATTAATTCATAACGTTTATCCATTAAAGAATCGATATCAGTAATATTTAATTGTGCAAGTAAAGGATAATAAATAACTATTGTGTTATTTAATGATATATCTTTTTTTTCCATTTCTTCCAATACTGCTGTGGCTAAGCACAGATAAATGTTATTATCGATTATTTTACCTGTTTCCATTAATAATTGATTATTTAAAGTGCTTGTGGAATTACGAGCATATTGTTCGGTAAATTTATCATATTCGTTAACTAAATAAGGATTATGAATAAATGGATATTCATCGTTGGTTATTATTAGTTTGTGTCCTATTGTTGTAGTTACTCTTTTAATATTGCCTTCTAAATCTAAAGCAATAATATCATCATATGTATATTCTTCCTTTTTTGGAAAATCGTATGATTCATAATAATTATTACTTTTACTAATGTTTATTAAAAAATTATTTAATCGTGTTTGTGTTATTTTTAATTTATTATTTTGCGTTAAAATATTATAGATTTGAATAGGATTTAACATTTCATATTTATAGCAAAATAAATATATTTCTTCAAGAGGGATATCTTCCGAAAAAGCATCTATTATTTTTAATTTAATATTATGTATTGTATCATCAAAATGTATTTGATTATTAGTAAAATACACAGGAATACTATTATCTTGTATTTTTTTAATCTCATCTGCAGTAAATATTGGTTCATTATTATTTATATTATTAAACTTTTCATTAAATGGATCTTTCTTAAATAATTCTTCTAACTCATTTCTATCTTGTGACGAACCATAAAATACATGTATTGATTTTGTTTCATTCCTATTTTTCATATTATTTATTTTATATATTGAATTAATTGATGACATTTGTTATATATATATATTTGTGCTATTATTTTTATTTCTTGATTACATATATATATAACAAATAACAAATCATATAATTAATAAATTATATGATTATATAAATTTATCTACATTTTATACATCATAATATGGGTTATCTGTAATTGTTATACCACAATAAGATTGAGGATCATTTTTATAATCAACAGGATTATATATACCTGCTTTTTCTGCGTTTTCTAATAAAAATTTAAAATTATTCCAAAACTCCTGTTTATGTCCTACAGATTTGGTCATAATATGAGCTAATTCATGAATCGCAACAAATGTTAAAGTGTTTAAATCTATTAATTTATTATTGCTATTTTTAGTTCTATTTAAACAAAATGCTAATTTTTCTCCCTTATTTTCACTATATGCAGTTAATTCGCTATTAGGTAATGTTTCACTAATATTATTCGAATTAAAACCTTCTACTAAACGTTTAATATCTTCACGTTGTGGATACTTATTTTTTGTATATTCAACTAATTTAGAACAATTATCAACCGCACTAGCTAGCAAATTCGCGGCTTCTTTTATTTTATATCTATCTCTAATACAATATTTTTTTCCATTCTCATTAGCTATTATACATTTTAAATTATATACTTCTGAATTAAAATATATCTTTAAACACATTGCAATTAAACACCCAATAAGTATATAATTAAAGAATGAACTTGTAAAACTTTTTTTTGGCATATTGATATATTATAAATATAATAATATTTATAATAAAAATATAATGATAAGGGTTTCAATTATTGAGATCCTTGAGCAATTTCTAAAGGAGGACGCATAAAATCAGGCTCAATAGTAGAAAGATTCCATGGACCGGTATAAAGTTGGGGGTTGGGAGTTTCAGAACGAAGTTGTAAGTTAGCATTTCTTAAGGATTGTCCTACGGTATCAACACCAATTTGAGCACCAGCTCTTAATAAGTTAATATTGCTTAATTCACCTTGTCCAGAGGGATTCAATTGTGCCCACTCAGATTTATTATCCTTAGGCAAGAGTTCCTCGGGATTTTGAATGGTTGGTTTAGCACATCCACCAGCAACAGGTGGACCGGCGACTCCTCTGACTGTAGAAAATACTTCATTTTGTCCTAAAGGTTCAGAAGGTTGAGGAGCTCCACCAACGGAAGGAGCATTCTTCTTATATTGATTAGAAACTGTGCTTTCCATTGTCTCAGAACCAGCACTGCCTTTATGGGATAAATATCCCCCAAATAAAGAAATTGCGTAAGCTAGGATAACTAAAGCTATTAATGCACCAATTCCATAATCCGACATTAGTTTTGTGAAACTACTCATTATATAAATCTAGTGATAAAATTTTTTTTTGAAAAATACATTAAATAAATTATGTTTTATTTTCTAAATTATCCTCAGAATCTTTAGATATATCAAAATCACTATCATCACTATCATCCACTAAACTTTCTAGCATATATGTTTCCTTAATTTCTTTTGCTTTTAAATAAGCTTTTAATGCTTCTTGTTTTGCTTGTTTTGCTTTTTTTCGAGCTTCTAAATAAATCTCATAATATATTTGATTTGGTTTTCTTAAATTAATACTCCCTATTGTATTGTTAAATGTATCTAAATTAACTTCAGTTAAATCATTTGAACTATTTATTAAATCTGTATCAACTTCAATTAATTGTTCATTTTCATTTTCATTTTCATTTTCATTTTCATTTTCATTTTCATTTTCATTTTCATTTTCATTTTCATTTTCATTTTCATTTTCATCATATTGATTTTTATTTCCATTATTATTATCTATAATTGAATCATTCATAATTAGATTATCTACACTTAAATCATCTTCATCTTGCTCATCTTGTTCATCTTGCTCATCTTGTTCATTTTGTTTACTATATTGGATTTCTTCTATTGTAGTAATTAGATTATCATTTTTTTCAGTTATAATTTTATGTTTATCATCTAAATCTAATTTTACGTCTAAATCTAAATCTGATTTTGAATTAGAATCATCTAAAGTTTCTTGTATTATTTTTTCTTCCTTAATATCATTTTTAATAATTGGTTCTTCTATATTTTCTTCTAAGGATAAAGATTTATTGCTAAATGTTTCTGTATCTAATTTTTCTTCATTATTTAAAGAATCTTCCATAATTGCTGTTCCAAGTTTATTTAAGTTAATACTATTTGTAGGTGATGTGGATAATATAGGCTCGGTAGTTAATTTCAAATTCTTATTTTTTTGTATTAATGGTTTATTTTTACTTATTAAACAGGTATCAAATATATTATCTTTGCTAACAATCATCGTCTGTTTTATTTCAAACTCAAACTGAAAATTACGATTTGTAAACTTAATCCCCTGAATAGCTAAAATAGAAATAATTTGTGTATCACTTTTAATATCATCTAACGGAACACTTTCTTCATTTTCATTATACACCTTAATAATTGGTAATTTAATATTACAACGAACTAAATAGTATTTTCCTGATTTAAAAATTTTTATGGGAGACGTAAATGTTGATTCAATATCATCTAAGTCTAAACTATTTTCAAACCAATTTGAACTATTATTATAAATCATTTCATGACATTTACCCTCTAATTTTTCAAGCCAATTTATAAATTCTAAATTAGGATGTTCAAACATTAAATCACTATACATTTTTTTACCACTTTTAATAAACCCTTGTTTAGTACAACAAGGGGGGGATTCAATATATAATGGTTTATTATTATGTTTAATTTTAGTAAAATAAGCACCCCCTTGAATTGTGCTAGGTTGCCCTAAAGTTAATTTACTAAAATCAAAATCATCATTAATTTGATAAATACTCATTATTTTTTAACTAGAAAATATATAGTATATTAACACGCATATAAAATTAGGAAAAAAAATATTTTATAATTAAATAATAATAATGTCAAATGAATTCATACATCAATGTTTAAATGTTTTAAAACGAGATGATGTACAAAGTGAAATAAACCATATATCCAAACCTATTATAAATTATATTTTTTCTCTATTAAATCCATATTTATATTTATTTTTCTTATTAATTATATTAATTTTTACATTACTTTTAGCAATAATCATTTTATTAATAATTATAATGCGGAATAATTCTATTGGATTTAATAAATAATATTATCTGATTATAATATATAATGGCAAAACACACAAAGAGTAGTCATCACAGAAGACACCGAACACGTTCCACACGTCATTCTAGACGTGGTGGAGCTTTAGGAACAGCATTAGCACTTTTAGGACTTGCATATACACACAAAAGAAAGCATGGTAAAAAAGGAAAAAAAGGTAAAAAAGGAACACGTAAACATAAATCTCGTAAGTAAATATAATATTTTTACAAAAAAATATTATCTGATTCTATTATATATTATGGGAAAGAGAAGTTGTAAACGAGGCGGTAATTCAGCTGCTGCTTATAATTATGGGTTATACGGGGATGGAAATACTCAGTATGCAAGAGTTTTTGAAGGAGGTCCTAAAACTTTTGGTAATGAGATTATCAGTTCACCCCCTGCTACAGTCCAAGCGTTAGTTTCTCCATCTTCAGCTGCTACTTCCGCAGCCCAAGCTGGAGGACGCAGAACACGTAAACACAGAAAATACCGCAAAAAGGCAAGAACACATAAGGCACGTAAAAGTCATAAAAAACGCAAGGGAAGAAAAAGTCACAAAAAGCGTTAATTATTAATAAATTATTATGATTTCATATATCATAATAATTATGAGTTTTGAGAATAAAATTCAAGAATGGGTTTCTATAGACAATAAAATTAAAATATATAATGATAAAATTAAGGAATTACGTGAGAAAAAAACTGAATTAAATACAGAATTAACTTATCATGCAGAACAAAATGGGTTAGATAAATCTGTTATTCAAATCAGTGATGGTAAGTTAAAATTTACAAAAAATGCTGTATCAACACCATTATCATTCAAATATATTGAAAAAACTTTAGGAGAAATTATTCCTAATAAGGAACAAGCTACTATTATTTTAAATCATATTAAGAATAATAGAGAAGTTAAAATGGTTCATGAATTAAAACGTTATATGAATTAAAAATATATAAATTAAAGGTTTTTTTATATATTTATTACATAATGCCTAAACCATTTACTAATGCAAATATTGATGAATCTGATATGGTTATTAGTAAAACTATTAGTGAGGGATATAAAGTTGGAGGATTAGATGCTCAACAATTATTAAATAGTAGCATCACAGCATCGTCTATTACAGGTGGTAATAAAACTATAAAATCATTATTTACTGATTTAGCTGCACCTATTCCTTATTTATATCACCCAAGTTCTTATATTCCTTGTTCAATTATCAATAATAAATATATAAATACTGATACACACATATCCACAGATATATATGATAAATTATTGGAATTAATAACTACCGATTCAAAATCAAAATCAAGTAAAAATAAAACAAAATCTAAAAGATCTATAAGTCACAAATCTACTAAAAAGAATAAATAAAAATGTTATATTTGTTCTATATTTATTATATTATTACTACCTAAATGATATAATAATTATTCACTCCACTCTTTTTTATTAAAAGGAGATACTAATATATTCGCTAATTGAGATTTCCAATAATCCACCTGATTTTCAAAATTAATATTTTTTTGAGTTCTAGGATAAGGTAATGTATTACGTAACATTTCAGCTTCTGTTGATGTAATTTCTGGTTTATAACCATAACAATTTACACCAAACTTTACATTAGGATTAGCTATATATCCTCCATTTATTCCCGGACGTCCACAATCATGTTCATGTCCTGGTATGCATTGTAATTTATCATAAGTTTTTTGTTGTGTTGGATATAAAGCTAGTTGATCTTTAGACCATCCATATGAACACCATTCACCACCATTATTATATGAATCCTCTATTTGTTCGTAATCTGCTAATTCAGCACCATAAGCTTTACATAATGCTTTGGCGTTATTATAAGTATATTGATTTTGTGGTATATTAAATACTTGTTTTTCTGTTGTTATTTCTGGTATAGGTGGAGAAGGATCTATAGTATTATCAGTTGTTTGATTAATATTGATATCAATACTAGAATCGTCAGAAAATAAGTCATGTAAAGAGGCAGAAACATTTATACTAAAAAAGTATTCAAATAAGTTAAAGGCTAATAGTAAAAAAATTATAAACATTATAATTCCTATTAATCCACTTCCTGAATTATTAGAACTTTCTGACATATCAGATGATGAAGAACCTCCTAAAGAAGAAAATAATGAAATATAAAGTATTATTACGACTAATATGATTAGGATAGTTCCTTTATTAAATACAAAATTATTAATTGAATTATACATAAAATCAGGTTCTAAAGTAGATCTAGTATTTACGTCCATTATATATATCATAAGATGATAATATTAATTATTATATTTTTTTTCTATAAAAAAAACAATATGCCTTAGGGGTTATCAATTCTTGAGGATTTTTAACCTCTGCAATATTAGTATCATTAAATAAATACCATTTATTATTCGCATTTTTGATAAAACATGTATAATGTCCACCATGAACACCACCACTATGATTTGCTATACCATATAAATCATAAATAGAATCGTCTTTATTATATCCAATTATATAACGTGATAAATTAAGTCCTTCTAAAGGAAAATCTACCAACCTTTGGTCCTTTTGATTTCTTTGATTAAATCTTTTTAAATCAATAGTTAATATTCTGGGTAATGACCAAAATTTAATACTTTTAATAGCATCTTCTTTTTGTTTCGTTTTTTCATTATATATACCATTATCATTTGTTAAATGTTCATCCTGAGTATAAAGATCTAAACAATCAAATAAATTAGGAGATTTTTTGTCAGATGGTATCGGTAAATTAAGAAGCATAAATGGTTCAGGCGTGGATGATATTTCTTTATTATCCATACCTGTAAGTTTTGATATATGAGTTCCATAAAATAGTTCATACATTTCAGAATAATCTTTAGAATACATGGTTTGAATCATTTTAAAACATTTTGTCGCTAATTGATCTTCTTCATTTTCTATATTGCCTTTTATTGTGATCTTAACTTCGCGTGATAATGATATATGAAAAGAATCAATTAAAAATATGAAAAACTCTGGTAAATCATTTTGTGAAAAACCTGTAAATATATCTCTGTTACTTTTTCTAGCAACTTCTTGAATAGATTTAATAAATTTACCAGGAGAAATTATACAATTTTTACTCCACATTAATTTTCTTAAATTATCCCATTCTAATAATAAAACAGATTCTTGTTTTGATTTTAATATATGTTTATAATTCCCTTTATCTAAAAAATTATTTATTTCATAACTATGAGATAATATTTGAATACAGCTATTTATAAAACAAGTATTACCTAAATTTGTTAGTCCTGTCAATCCTTTATTTTTATATTTAGTATTAGTATTATCATTTAAATGTATTAGCATATATCACTTTGATAAAATATATTTAAACATATTTAATAATTATATATAACTATTTATATAGATTATGTCAAATCTACGTTCACAATTTTTACTAACTTATGATCAACGCGTGTTACTAGATATATACGTAGAATTATATAATAGAAACAATAATCAAATTGATACATTATTGGAGGCTCAAAATAATATTCGAAATAATATAGATATATTAATACGTTTACATAACAATCCAGTAAATAACTCACATAACAATCCAGTAAATAACTCACATAACAATCCAGTAAACTCACCTACTACAAATAATAGTTTTTCTATTTTATCCCAAACATCTCCTATTTCTATTAGATCTAATCAATCTAATCAATCTAGTCAATCTAGTCATAATAATGTTGACACAAATAGAGCGCCTCCTTTTCTCTCAAGCATGCGCTTAAGCACACAAATTCCAATTCCTAATTTTCCTTTGTTTTCTATGCCATCTTTAGATGAACAATTTCAAAGTTTTCAAGAAAATGTTATAGTAAGACCAACTCCAGAACAAATACGTATTGCTACGCGATTAGTTAATTATAGAGATATTGAAAATCCTATAAATACTAGATGTCCTATTTCACTAGAACCTTTTCAAACTGATACAATAGTTACTGAAATATTGCATTGTAATCATTTGTTTATACCCGATACATTTAATCAATGGATAAATTTACATGTTCAATGTCCTGTATGTAGGTATGATATTAGGGAGTATACAATTCCTTCTCCAAGGTCTCAAAATACTTCTTTATCATCCCAAATAGGAAGTGATGATAGTGATACTGATACTAATAACAATAACAATAACAATAACAATAACAATAACAATAACGATAACGATAATGATAATGATACGAATAACCAAGATAATACTTTAAATACTTTAAATAATACATCATCTTCTTCTTTAACTATATCATCGTCAAATATCCCTTTCTCTTCTACAAGTCAGATAATACCACCATCATTAGAACATATTACACAAGAATTAATAAATGCTATGATTAATAATAGTAACTCAAATAGTAACTCAAATAATACTTCATCATCATCTCTATTTGGTTATCCTAATGTTGATGCGTCAAATAATTATTTTAATTTTACATATCCTGTCATCGATCCATCTAATAATCAAATTAATTTTGGATAAAGAATATAAATTAATATATATTAATATTAAAATGACTAATACTCGAATTGTAAAAAAAGAAGAAAATAATGAGAATGAGCATGAGAATGAGCATGAGAATGAGCATGAGCATGAGAATGAGCATGAGCATGAGAATGAGCATGAGAATGAGCATGAGAATGAGCATGAGAATGAGCATGAGAATGAGAATGAGAACGAAGACGAAGATTATCCATTTTTATCAAATCAAATTATATTAAGAAATCATTTATTATCGAAATGGACAATGATTAAACCTTTTTGTATTCAAATGTATCAGGTTAGTAATATTTATATTTTGTGGTTTTTATTACATTTTTTCTCAGCTCATCTATATACTAGATATTGTGTTCCATCGGATCTAAATGGATTTTTTTTAGCACCTTTTTATATTGCGTCTCCTCATTGTAAAGCATTACGATGGATAAATCATAAAGGGGGAGATACTATTGATTCTATGTGGATAGTTTTAGGAACATGGCTTTGTTCCAAATGTATCTTTAAATAAGATATAATTTATATTATATTGTATCTTATTCTATATTAAAACCTAAAAAAACTCTACGTATATAACTTGATAAATTCTTATTACCCTCTGTTAAAATATCTTTACATATAATTGAAAGATATAAATTAGTAACATCTGTATAATTATACGCATATTGACGTAAAAAATTAGAATCTAACCAATCATTATCTGGTTCATTTAACATTATACCATAGTATATATATACCAACGTTAAATAAATATCATACCAAGTTGTGTTTGAATATATTTTTTTAATATCATTACTTATATCCATTATTACTTTTTTTGAATAATATAAATTATAATATTGGTAATTCATTTCATCAAATAAACGTTTATTCAATTTTTGTTGGATATGAAAATCATTAATATATATTTTTTCTACATATTTGAATATAACATTTTTATTTTTACTTTCATATAATGTTTCTTTTTTAAGGGTGTTATAATAGATATATTTGTCACCTTTAAATATAATTTTATCATTATTATCATTATCATTATTATCATTATCATTATCATTATCATTATCATTATCATTATCATTATCATTATCATTATCATTATCATTATCATTATCATTATCATTATCATTATCATTTAAATCGGATATACAATTTTTACTTAAATATGAATATGTTTCCTTTATCATATTAATCATATTAATCATATAATTTTACTATATAAATATTAGATATTTTTGTATTATTTTCAATCAATATTTAAAGAATGATGTTATTTCATGATTACCTTCTTTTACATTAGTTGTCATTCTTATGTATTTGTCAAATAGTAATACTTTAATTTCTTTATTCCTAAGTGATTCTAATTTATCATCTAATTTATCCGATGGCGTTGTTTTACGTAATGCTTCTATTTCTCGTTTAAACTTTAACAATTTAGATTTTTTATTTTGCATTTCCCAGATTTTTTCTAATACAAGCGCAAATAATTGTTGAACTGGTTTCATAATTTGATTTGTTATATAAAAGGAGTAGTCTATTTTGATATTATTTTCTACAATATAACTAGGAATCTCTATTTTATCTCCTTGAAGCGCCTTCTTATTTATATTATGAATATATACAAATGGGATTCTATCTCCGGCATTAGGTTTGTTTCCAGGATCTCGTGCGGTTATTCTATCTGCCAATACCTTATGAGCGATTTGTTGAGGATTTTTATATCCAGACCTTAACGACTTCGTTATAATTAATTTATCCATTGGATATTTTTCATTCACAATATTCTGTAAGGATGTATTTAAAAAGTCCATAGCCATTTTTATATCTTGTTGTTTCATTAATATATCAATAATCCCACCATAGATATCTTTCACTATAGGAGCATTATCGCGACGTTTTAGAACAATACCCATTTCCTTACGTTTTCCTTTATTAGGATCTAATTCATAAAGCATTCCAACATATCTTTTTTTGGATAATAAACAAAAGGGCATGAACGTCTTTTCATATTCTAAATCATGTGGTCCTTTTAAACATTGGGACGCTAAATGACCAGCTTCCTGAGCCAATTCAATTGTAATTTCTAATGCTTTTTGACCTCGAATAGGTTGCCCGTCTGTTGTTTCTAGATTAAATGTAAAGAATACTGAATCTGTATCTCCGTATATATATTCTGCTTTTGTAACTACATCTCCATATTTACTTGTGTTACATACTCTATTACCATAAGCTTCTTCTATGACGCGTTTAGCGTAAGTTAGCAATAACCTACCTGTTGCTGTAGTAGATGCTGCAACATCCTTTTCATAAAATGTGCTTGTTTTTGCTCCACATTGTCCATACAAAGAATTAGCTGTTAATTTATATGCTAATTGTCTCTTATCTAAGACATTTTTCATGAACTCATCGCTTTGTTGCGGAATTAACTTCCGTGTTGATTTTCTGGCTTTTAATAATTCTTCTAAAATAGAAGGCATAATTGCTCTAGTTCCATTTGGAAATTGGGCAAATCTACAAATCTTGTATCCACATTTTATTTTTTCAGCGGCTGCACTTGGATTTTTTCTTACATATTTAAATGTGTCATATGTAACATTAACATATTCATAACTTGGTAAATTATCATATAGATAATTCCCATCTTCATCTAGTTCTCCTGTTTCAGCAATTAATACATTTTTTAGATTATATTCTTTACTCCACACCTTACTATCATGAGATAGATTTTCACTAAGCATAGATGAGGGATACAAAGAAGCATAATCTACACAAGCAACCGGATTATCCATATATAAATCAGTTTTTGGAGGAAGAACAATAGCACCTTCATATCCATCATCTGAATCCATTTTTTCTATTACAGGCATTAATGTATTTTTTTCTCGACATTTTTTTGCCACATAACTCGTTAGTTTAATTCCTTGTCCTCGTAATACAAGGAAACTTATAGGAACACTACAAATCTTAGACATCTCTATCATTCCTGTTAATACATCTACTTTATTCATTAGATAATGGACCAGGTTACAATCTTGAATACAATATTTCGCAATTATACCTCTATCTTTAGAACTACCATTTGTTAGTCTAAAAATATCTTTTGGTGTTACATCATCTTTAGCTAAACCCCATCTTACTTTTTTATTCATATCAGGATTTATTACTCCTTTAATTACAAAAGATTTATCCTCTTTATTAATCTTTTTCACAATGAACTTACTACCATTATCGTAATTATCTGTGGAATGTCCGATCTCTTCAAAATGAACATAACTTCCTACCAATAAACCTGTAAGATTGTCACTATTAATAGTAGTTGATGTCTTGGTCTTGCTTAATGATTTAACTACATCACCTATAAAATGCCCCGCTACGTAATCTAATTTGTATGATGTAAGGTTCTCTTCCCGTCGAAAATGATTATATAAATCTATCTGAATACGTCCGTTCATTTTAATATATTTTAAATCATGCTGTCCACTTGCTAATACAATAGCACTTTCTTCTAGTTTATATCTTTTTTCGACCCTCCCCTTATGTTGAATATCCTTTTCACTTATATTTTCAAACTCTTTTCTATTTTTTGTTAATTGAATATTATAAGTAAAATCTCTGTTAGTACTTATAATCTTACCCTCTTTAGATTTCCAGATAATTCTATCACCTATTTTAAAGGAAATCTCTGATCCACATATTTCATCCTTGTTTCTTGACATTTTTAAAAATTCTTCTACACAATTATTTTCTTCGGCACGCTGAAACATGAAATTATAATCAAAACCAAATATATTATATCCGGTGATAATATCAGGATTCGCCCTATTTACTAGTCTCTTCCAAGCTAATAACACCTCGCGTTCAGTATCATAACATTCTATTTCAATATTATCTCCTTTGGGCATTTCACAACTTCCCAACACTATACAATGATTAAAATAAGGTTCTTTTTCTCCATATTTTAAACAGGTCGAACCTATAAATGTTACTTTGTCACCTTCTAAAGTAGGAAAAGGAGATGTGTCTTGTCTAGTTAATGAATCATTTAATATATCTAGTTTAGTATCTCGACTCAAACTCTTATCAGTTAATATATTTATAATTGTTGTATCTTTTGTAAGTTCTAATTTTGATTTAGTTTTTCCAACGTTCTGATCACCATCATCTTCATCAGCATATTTACTCATCTTCTCAAATTGGGATTCTATACTATAATCATTTTTTTCACTAGTATTATCACTATTTTCTTCAATTATTAATCCTATCCATTTATTAATCATTTTTGTTACATCTTCTTTTGATGAAGGAACCTTTTTAGGATAAACCAAATCAATAGAAATATATTCGTTTGAAGTAGTTGGATTATATCCAAATGCTGTAAGTAATATATTTATAATATGATGTTTATAAGAATCTTCTGAACCTGCTTCCAATTTTTCTAAAAATTCTATTATATTAGTTGCTAACTTTTTATATGACTTCTTAGGCACAGGAAAATCACCATGACTACTACTAGCTTCAATATCCATACTCATTATCTTATACGGAACTCTATCCTCTTTATCATTTAATGGTATTAGTGATTTTTTGCTTATCTCTATTTCGTAAACACATGTTGTTTTTTTATTCACAGATTTAATTAAAGATTTATTTGAAGTAATCGAAATCCATCCAGAAGGGCTTATATCTTTAATATGGAAGAATCTTAATAAAGGAGGAATATTGCATTCATATATATAAGTCGATGTTTCGGCATATGTATACCCACCTGGAATTAGTTTTCCCTTGTTATACCATATATTTTTAACTCTGTTAAAAGTTTGAATATTTTCAAATTGTAATAAAATAAATTTATGTTTTTTTCCACCATCAAATCCATATAATTTTTGACGTTCAATAAATTTACAATCTGATATCGCATTTGCGTAATAGTTTCCTACTTCCTTTTTTATTTCCTTTAAAAACTGATTTTTTGTGTATTCTACCCACAAATCTTCAACTTTCACATAAAAGAATGGTTTATAATCATTTACTATTATAGATGCGGTATCCCCTTTTTCATCTAGTCCAAACATCTGAATTATAAATTTACTATTGTTACTTGAGAATTTCTTATTAGTTTCGTCATCACTACTACTTTCACTACTATCACATGTAACAGATTCATTATATATGTTAAAATCAACTAAACGAAATGATTTGCTCATTTTAATATTTACATTTATTTATTTAACTCTATTTTCTTCAATTTTTATAAAAATAGAGTTACCATCTAATTTATATTATTTTTTTTTACGATGATACTTGCGTGTCTTTCTTCTGGATTTTTTTTTAGATTTTCTACTTGTTTTATTCTTTTTTGTTTTTCTTTTACCACCATTTTGTGAGTTGCTTCTTCTATTAGCTTGCATTCGAGCTATCATTTCAGGTGTTGATGGTCTATTAATATTACGTATAATTCGATCACGAACACGAGGTCGATTAATTGGTCTATCTGGGAGATTAGGAAGTAAAGTTCTTCTCTCAGGATTTGCGTCACCTCCTTTTACACTTTTTTTATTTCCATGATGATGATGAATCCAATTAGTAAATGATTCAACACTTCTATCTTTATCACCTTTAAACGAAGAATCATTATATTCTTCTATTGTTAATCCTGTTGGAGTGTTATTGATATATCGTAAAGTAGGAAATCCCATAGGTTCCACACCTACATTTTTTAATTCATTAAAATAATCTTTATTGACTAAAGCAATTATATCATCTTTATTATATTTTTTAATAGCCTTCCATTTAGGAATAGTTTCATGACAAGGTCCGCATTTATCACAAAATATAAATAAAAATACATTTTTACCATCATCAATCATTTTGTTTAATAAATTAATGTTTTCGCGATCTTTATCGTTGTTTAATGAAGGATACCCTATATCTATTATATTCATAATATAATTAAAGAAATAAATATTAATTTTTAAATATTTTAATTATAATATTATACACTAATATATGCCTATATCGCTAGATAAGTGTTATATATTGGCCACGTGTTTTTATGATAAAACTGCTTAGAAAGAAAAATATTTATAATCTTCTTTATAAATTTCTTTTATATCTTTAATATTTTTTTCCGATAAGTACTTATAATAATTATCATTTGTATGTGTGTGTATATTTATTTTTTTTTTATTCATTTTAATTCCAAATTTATTTAACATAAAACTTTCGACATTCTCAATATTAACAATATCATCTACTAATATATTAAAATTATTATCGCATATAAATAAATATTGTGGTAAATAACCATTGATATAGAATTCACACATATTCTTTGTTTCATTAATATGTTTTAAATTAGATATATATGGTTTTACTTCATTAGCAAAAAATCTTGGATAATTATCTAAAAATGAATTAATACAATTAATATTATATTTATTATAAAGGTTAGAAATGATATTCCAGTTATCACCTTGAAAATTTTCTAACGTTCCTCTTTCCTTAAATATTTTTATGTTATTAGTTTGATAAAAATATAAAGATACTAATCTTTCTATAGGATCTCTAATTATGGTAAATTTATAATAGTCAGTGTATTTATGAATATCATATTGTAGTATACGATGAATATACCATTTATAATTATCTTTAAATTTTTTACTTAAATATTCATTTGTATTTGTTCCACTACATTTTGGAATATGGCAATATAATATCATTTCATTTGCGAAGGACGTTGAAATGTCCATGGCAAGACACTTATCTTTTGTGATACCTTTCATATAATATTTCATATAATTTATATAAATATTAAACATTAAGTATTTAAATATTTTAATAGGTATATTAATAAAATATTTTATTACTTTAATATATACAAATTATGACAAGAATTATAATACTAATAATTATATTTATATTGGGAATGTATTTTTGTTACTGCACAAATTCAAATGAACAAAAAGAACAATTTACTGGTAATAAAAAGAAAAAATGTCCTAATTTATTAATTCAAAAAGGTTGTAAAATATATCTTCAAAATACAGAATTAGCAAATGTTCCAGGGGTAAATCCTCTTATATTTGAAAATCTAGAACAATATGTAGACTTTGTAACATGGCAACGTAGTCAAGGTATTAATTGTCCTGTATTATTTTTACAACATTCTTATGATGCTCAAGGCGATGAAGTATATAAAGTTCAAACTTCTCCTACGGAACCTCAAGGTGGATTACCACCATCAAATACATCTTCTAGTTCTAGTTCAAATACATCTAGTGCAACAACTCCAATGCATTTACCTTTAGCAGATCCTAATTATAATCAACATATCCCATTAATAAATGCTGAAAATGATTTTCCTCCTTTTAATCAAAATATGCCTCCTGCTTATGATCCTAGTTCATTCTATATTGGAAAAAAAACACCTTTAGATAAAATAAATGAAAAACAAGAAAGTCTATTGTATAGTGATAATGCGATGGATAGTAATTGGGGAGGTGTAGAATATACTCGTGAAAATGTTAAAGCTGGAAAATATAAAGGAAATAATGTAGCAATTCAGATAGAGTAGAATAAATAATATTCACATTTTTCATTTATTGTGTAAATATTATTATAAATTGTTTTCCATATCATGTTTTAATTGTTCAACGGCAACTTTGGCTTGGTAAAGATTATTTAGATCAGTAAATGACTGCATATTTTTCTTTTCATCTGCTTGGGGATCAATATGTAAAGATTTCTTTAGCATCATTAATGTTAAATATTCATCTAAACTTTTCGTAACAGAATCATATTGATCTCTATACTTATCTATTAATAATGTATCTTGTAATTTAATTATTTCTTCATTAAGAGAACTTAGATATTTCTCGGAGGACCCACCTTCCCCATTCATAGAACCAACTAATCCTTCTAATACATTAGTTTGTATTTTAACAGCACCAAGAATTAAATAAATAATATATCCTATTACTACTATCAAACCAATTATTCTCAACATATCGTTATCCATTTATATATATAAATACCTAAAAAATATATATACCTATTAACTAATAGCTAAATATTTTATAATATTAGCTATAGATGTTTTAGTAATTTTGCGAGGTTTTCCTTTAGAATCATTATAAGTAATATTATTTAAACATGAGTTGTCTTCTTTAACGCATTTAATTAATTCTCCTATACTACTAAATGATAAAAGAATAGCTTTTGCTGTCGTAGAACTAATACTTGGTATTTGACATAGCATAATTTCTCCTATATTATCTGGTGTTATATTGTCTTTTTTATTTTTTTTTATCACGTTGCAATAATTTGTATCCTTAGATGGTATACTTAAACTACCCTCATTCTCATTCTCATTCTCAGTCTCATTCTCATTTTTAATTATGTCCTTTTCTTTATCATCAGTATTAACAACTATATTCGACATATAAAATCCTTTTTTCTTATTAGCATCAGCTTTGTTTAACTTATATGCCATATTACAAATGATATTGGCTGTTTCTTGTATCGTCATACTTCGCATTAATGAAAATCCTTTATGATAATTTATTGAAAACATAGCTGAATAAATAGTGGTTTTATCATATCTATCTCTAAATGCATTATATTTATTAAGGTCTCCTTCAATTAAATAGATAATATTATGATTATGATGATCTAAACCTCCCAACCTATAAGATTGTTCTTCATATCTACCATCTTTAATACTAGAACCTAAATCTGCTAAAGTTTTTCTCTCAATAATTATTAAAGAAATATCATTTTCTTCTAAAATTATATCTCCTAATGGTAAATTCTCTACAACTATTTCTATATTTTTGTAATTTTGCACTATTTCTAAATTACGTTGACATAGACTAATTAACTCTTTTTCACGATAATCTAATTTTATTTTCATTTTAAAATAATATAATAAACATAATATTGTATTATTCTTAAATACTTATATAAGATAAAACTTTTTTATAACATACCACGACCGACATTAGCACCATTTCTACGACGTTGGAAGGGGGCGCGAGTAGTTACTGCCATAGCAAACTTAACAGATGTATCGCATAAGCATACAGGAAAGTTAGTGGGTAAAGGAGTATTTCCATTAGACCAGTAAGCAGAAGAGGCAGTGCCTGTTTTTTTGTTTCCACCAACACTTCCACCACTTTGGACAGTTCTGTTTATAATAACGGATTGGTTTCGGGCAGCTTTTCCGGCAGACATTAACACCATGATTATATATAACCTAAATATTATTTTTTATGAAAATAATATTTTAAATGTGCTTAAATATAACAATATATATTTATATACATATGGACGATTTTATAGATGATAAAGCTATATTACATGATGATGATATTACAAAAGAAGAAGAAGGTTTAATATTTGACCCATATAATTCACTAAATATTGAGATTACATTGAATGAAGTTCAATCTATTCTTACAAAATATGGTGTTCCAGGACAAGTTAATAATTTAGAATTATACAAACGTGCGTTTGTACATCGTTCTTATACTAAACGTCCTCATATTGAAAATCTTAATCAAAATATTACAATAGTAGAACGTCCTAATGATTGTATGCATTTAAAATCAAAATCAAATGAACGATTAGAGTTTTTGGGAGATGGAGTATTAGAATTAATTACTAAATATTATCTATACCGACGTTTTCCTAAAGAAAATGAAGGATTTATGACAGAAAAGAAAATTGCGATAGTAAAAAATGAAGCAATTGGTAAAATTGCTTATGAAATGAGATTACATAAATGGTTAATATTATCAAAACATGCTGAAGAAAAGAAAATTAGAGTAAATCATAAAAAATTAGGATGTTTATTTGAAGCATTTTTAGGAGCATTGTTTTTGGATTTTAATAAAATAAATATAAAAGATGATGATGGATGGTTTACTAATATATTTGTTACTGGTCCAGGCTTCCAAATCGCACAAAAATTTATTGAAAATATATTTGAAAAGCATATTGATTGGACATCATTAATTCAAAATGATGATAATTATAAAAATATTCTTCAGGTTAAATTACAAAAAGAATTTAAGGTAACCCCATATTATATTGAAATTGAACATGACCTAGATTTAGGGTATAAAATGGGAGTTTATTTATGTGTTGGACAACCAATTCATAGTGTTCATTATAAAGAAGCATTACATATTGACCAATTAAAAACTTTTAAAAGTATTAATGAATATATAGAGCAAAATGATAAAGTATTTATATTCCTTGGAGAAGGACAACATAAAATTAAACGAAAGGCCGAACAAATCGCATGTAATGAAGCCCTTAATAAAATTAACGCATATTCAATATAAAGTTTTATATAAATATAATATAAGTATATGAATCCTTTAGAAAGTTTAATTAGTAAAGCAAAGAAAAAACCAACTTTAAGTGAGTTTACTGAATTTAAGATTTATCTTCCTAAATCATCTAAAGATGAGTCTGGTGATTCATCATTTATGTTAATTGATGAACATGAATTGTCAAAAGGATTTAATAGAGATGAATTATATGCTCGTATTAATAAACAAGCAACAACTGATAATATAGTTCCTACTATTACTACAAATATTTTACCAAAAATGAAAAAAATGAAGAAAAAAATAGAATTAAAAAATGATTATGATGGTCCATCATCACAATCTAAACGTAAAACAACAAAACCACAGAAGGGTATTTCAACATTACCTGTTGAAGAATGGATTCAATTAAATAATAGAAATGTTGTTACACAATTACCACCTAAACAACCAAAGGTTAACATTAAAGTTGCTAGTTACATTATGAATAATCGTGAAATATTTGTTAATTTTATTAATTCTTTATTTAAACCTTATAGGAAAGAAATACTTGATGATAAGAATATTATTACGTGTGATGATATTGGTAAAAATACTACAGAGTTTTCTTTACTTACTCACCAAAAAATAGTGAGAGATTATTTAAACTTATATTCACCTTATAGAGGATTATTACTTTACCATGGTCTAGGTTCTGGTAAAACATGCACATCTATTGCTATTGCTGAAGGAATGAAAAGCACGAAAAAAGTTATGATATTATTACCAGCATCATTAGAAAGAAATTATATAGAAGAACTAAAAAAATGCGGGGATAGTCTTTATAAAAAACAACAACATTGGGAATGGATATCATTAAAAACTAATCCTGAAGCACTAGATACTTTATCCAGTATATTAAACCTACCTATTGAATACATCAAAAGAAAAAAGGGGGCATGGTTAGTAAATTATAAAAAAGAAAATAATTATGATACATTAAACGCTAATGAAATTAATTCTTTAGATGATCAATTAGATAAGATGATCGAATCTAAATATCAATTCATTAAATATAATGGATTAAGACGTGAAAAATTAAAAAACTTAAGCGATAATTTTGAAACAAATATATTTGATAATACTATTGTTATTATTGATGAAGCACACAACTTTATTAGCAGAATTGTAAACAAACTATCAAAGGAAAAGGATATTGTATATGACGAACGTGGAAATAAAGAAAAATACCCATATGCGCTATCTCTTATTTTATATGAAATGTTATTAAGCGCAACAAATTGTCGCATAGTATTATTAACTGGAACACCTATTATTAATTATCCAAATGAAATAGCTATTTTATTTAATATTTTAAGAGGATTTATTAAAACATGGGAATTACCTATTGAAACGTCAGATAGTCATTCTAAAATGAAAGAACGATTAGAAAATATATTATCTAAAAATAGATATTTAGATTATGTTAATTATACAAAAGATAAAATATTGTCTATTACACGTAATCCTTATGGATTTGAAAGTAAATATTCTAAAAAAGATGGATATGTAGGAGTAACTAATCATTCTAGTGATAATGAATATAATAAAGGATTATTGGATGATAATGATTTTGAGAAACGTATATTAAGTATTTTAAAAGATAATAATATTAATGTAAATATACCTAAAATACGAATTAAATTATTTAAATGTTTACCTGATAAATTAGAAGATTTTACTAGCATGTTTATTTCTTCGAATATAGAAAATCCCAATATAGGAGATTTACATAATGTTGAATTATTTAAACGTCGTATTATAGGACTTACATCTTATTTTAGAAGTGCGCAAGAAGGTTTATTACCTCGTTATAATATATTATCTGATCTTCATGTTATTAAAATACCTATGAGTAATTATCAATTTGCTATTTATGAATCGGCACGTAAAACAGAAAGAAAAGAAGAAAAACAAGTAAAACAAAAAAAACAATCTAACCAAAATAAAGAAGATATTTATACAGAGCCTACATCTACATATAGAATATTTTCTAGATTATTTTGTAATTTTGTTATGCCTAGGCCTCCTGGAAGACCTTTACCAAATGAAGAAGACGTAGCAAACGAACAACAATTTGAATCACTTTATAAAAATGCTATTAAAGAAGTAAAGAAAAAAGGAACAAATGATTTGGTGGAAAAAGATGGTAATAATCAACAGGAAGGTGATGAAGTATTAGATACTATGGGTGATATAAATTATCAACAACGTATTCAACAAGCATTAGAATATATTAAGGAAAATAAACAGGACATACTAAGTAATCAAGGACTTGAAAAATATAGTCCAAAATATTTAGCTATATTAGAAAATATTATTGATCCAGAACATATTGGCTTGCATTTAATTTATAGTCAGTTCAGAACGTTGGAAGGATTAGCTATTTTTAAAATGGTTCTTGATTATCATGGATTTACTCAATTTAAAATTAAAAAAAATAACACAGGTAATTGGGTATTAAATATTAGTGATGCTAATAGAGGAAAACCTACCTACGCATTATATACTGGAACCGAAAGTGCTGAAGAAAAAGAAATGATTCGTAATATTTATAATGGTGATTGGGATCCTAATTTACCTATTACTAATCAATTAAAAGAAATAGCAAATAACAACAATATGGGAGAAATAATAAAAGTTTTAATGATTACAGCATCTGGTTCAGAAGGAATTAATTTAAGAAATACTCGTTATGTGCATATTATGGAACCATATTGGCATCCAGTTAGAGTAGAACAAGTTATTGGAAGAGCTAGACGTATTTGTAGTCATAAAAATCTTCCAGAATCTTTACAATCTGTTGAAGTTTTTATATATTTAATGACATTTACAAATGAACAAAAAACTAGTGATGATGCTTTAGATTTAGTAGCGAAAGATACTGGCAAAACTACTGATCAACCCTTAACAAGTGATGAAGCATTATATGAAATATCTACAATAAAACAACAAGTTACTACAAAATTAACAAAGGCTATTAAAGAAACTGCTATTGATTGTGCTGTATACTCTAAACGAGGGGGAATAGAACAAATAAATTGTCTTCAGTTTGGTGAACCTTCTCCTTACACATATTCTTATACACCCAATTACAAAAAAGAAGTAACTGATTACACAAACCAACAAAAAAAGGAAAAGGCTGTGTGGGATGACTTAGAAGAAGTTGAAATACGAGGTGATAAATATATATACAGACAAATAACACCTAAACGTGCTAAATTATATGATATTGAAAGTTATTATCAAGCATTAGAAAATCCTAATATCGAACCACGACTTGTTGGATATATAGAAACCACCGATGATGGTGAAGTTAAAATGATTGATGTATAAATATTTATTTTTGTATGTAAAAAATCATAATAAATTATGATTTTTTATAAAGATACGCCCACCGGAAATCGAATCCGGGGCTCTTCCTTGGAAGGGAAACATGTTACCACTACACCATAGGCGTTGAAATTATAATATAATTATAATTAAGTTAAGTTAAGTTAAGTTAAGTTAAGTTTTTATTTTTTATTTTTTACTCTATATCATCTGGTTTTTCATTTAAATACAATATTTCATCTTGGGTATCTATGTACGCAAACTCAGAATTTTTTATAACAAACAAATGTCCTTCATCTGAAGTTAAATATATACATTTTTCAACACCAAACTTAGGATCTCCATATGTTCTACCTCTTGTAACATCATCTAACTTAGGTATTTCATAATATCTATCTTTTACTAGTTTTTCCATGATAGTTGATGTAATATCTATTGAATCATTATTGAATCCATATCGAACAAAATATTTCATCTATAATACAATATTATTTTTATCTTTAATATCATTTTTATCTTTAATATAATTTTTATCTTTAATACCTACACAAAATATCAGTAGCTTTTGTTATCATATTAAGTTGCAACCAAAAACCAGCGTTAAAAAGAATTACAGCAAACGCGTGTATTTTTTGATCAAATATTGTTTCCGCAAATAAACCTTCAATAGCACCTCCCAGCGCAACTAATATTGGTGGTGTTAATGAATTAAATATACTATAATTTCCAAAGTTACCAGGAAATGCTAGTTTTCCTAGATCTGAAAACGCATAAAGATTTAATGATGCTGATAATATAAATGGAATAAGTGTAGTCCAGGCTAATGGAAATACGGACCCACCTGCTGTTTTAGGCAGTTTAAAATAAAAAGTAGCCTTATAATTTTGATTACCTAAGTAAGAAATAAAAAAACCTAATATAGATAAAAACTTTATATAACCACCAAAATATGTTGGACCCAATACAGCATATGAAAATGATTGTAATCCAATATACTGCATATTAAAAATAAAAAAATAAGCAACTATTCTTAACCACTGATTATTCTTATCAGAAACAATTACATTTGTATTCTCTAATTTCCCTCTTAATGGACTATCAAAAGGGGCGACTTGCCAACCTTCATATGTATGCATCATAATACCAGGAAGTCCACCAAAAAAAGAAATTATCGGAGAAAGAAGGAATATAAGTGTTCTTGTTTTATCATTATCAAAATAATCATTCCATTCATCACTATTATTAAATATAGATTGACTCATTAAAAATGCTGGAATAATTGGAGCCCAATGCACTAATTCAACTAAATTCAACATAAAACTATTAGCTGTGTGTGCCATATTAATATCATATAGCGATTTCTTAGGGGATGCTTTATTCCATCCCCAAGATGGATTTGAAGGATAACCCTTAGAAAACCACTTATTATCACTTAAAGTATCTGTATTTTTATTATCATATGCCATGTTAAACAATAACATTATATATTTAAATAATGTTTTATATATTATAACGCGACCTCACATACATCATCATCTATAATATTGTCTATTTCTTTATCACTAATAACAATAGTTATAGGGTTTATTGGTTTATTTGTAACTATTTTACTATGTATCTCAGATAACATATCTTCCATTTTCTCAATACGGCCATTAATTCTATTAATATCTCTTATGATATTTATTATATTTATATTATCATATTCTTCGTTTTCTCCCCATGATACTTTTTTTTCACTTTTATTAAATAATGTTTCATCTGAAGAGTTTGAATCTGGTGTAATTTGTGATAGTAATATTTGTGGTGAGTGATCAATAGTATTTTCTATTAAGTTCCTATCAGCAATGACTTTAGATACTAAATCCTCCATTTTTTCTGTTATTGGTTCATCTATTTTTTCGCTAAAATTTGGTTGTTCCGGTATATTTACTTTATTTATTTCATTAAACTCTTCTTGTTTTTTCTTTACATTTAATTCAAACTCATCTAACCTTTTATTATGTAATTCTTCTATAGTTATAACCTTATTTTTTAATGATACATCTGTCGCCTCTGCTTTTGATATATTTATTTTTTTACTTGGTATATGTTTTTTCAAACTACGCATAAAATGAGAAATAAATGATTTATTTATTTCTAATAAATTATTAGTATTTATAGAACTAATATTAAAATTATTTAATGTATTAATATAATATTCATACATTTTACGTTTATTACTAGTATCTTGTATTACATATTTTATTTGATCATTTTCAATTATTAATTCCCATAATAAACTTATATTATCTTTGGAACTAAAATTAGTATTATCATTAAACATTCTATACTATACAACAAAAAAAAACTTTATATATTTACGCTATCGTATATATATTATTTTATAATTTTTCATTAAAAAATATTTTTCTAAATTCTTCCATTTTTTTATCTGGTATAGTGTGTGTTTTAAAATATTCTTTAGTATGCTTATCTTTTAACATATAAATAATAAAATACAAAGAATACATCCCACATTCTGTATCATATTTTTGGTGTTCTTTCGGATAATTTTGATCAAACTTGAAATGTATTGATTTTTTTAATTGAACACCCTGAGAAACTACTTTGTTAACAAACTTCATTAATTGTTCAGGAATGGCATCACCACCACTATCAAAATACATTATCCATCCTTTTTTTATATTTATAAACATAGATACCCAATGTGAACCCCCTTTATAATGTGGATCTAAATTAAAAATTATACCTATTTTATTTATATTATTATCAAGTTGTTCTTGTAAATTAAAATGACATAATTCTTCCCATACACATTCTCCATACGCCTTATGTGAGTCATAATCAATTGGTGAAGGTCCTAAAAAATTAAAACATTTATAACTTTTTTCATATTGTTGCATAACATTTATAATATCTTCACTAGATAACCATTCGGTTGGATTTAAGTTCCAACTACGAGGTGCCTCAGGGGCAAATGTTTTATTTAATTCATATTTTAATTCACCACCTGAAAAACTTTCTTTTAGCCAACAAGATTCTTGGTAACAAGTTCCTGACATTTTACTTTTTAATTCATCCCATATTTTTTTCGGGTTCATGGATCTTATTTTTGAATCTGGATGACGCATATTCCATTTATTTTTCATCTTAAATAGAGTATTATTCGTAAAACAACTAAAATTGTTTTTGTAAGGATTTGGACTACACATCAATTTTCCATTACTATTTTTTCGAGTTTTTTTATTATCAGACGACTTATTTTTATTAGTTTTTCTACTCATATTGTATAAAAAGATTTTTCTTTTTACACAATATATTACACAAATATAATATGTTTACTTGTTTAGAGGAACACGTAATTGCGTTCTTGTATAATTATTAAAAATATTTTTTCCTACATTCTCACAATTTGGATCAAAGGATTGAAACTTTTCTTTTCTAAATAATTCTGGAAATGGTTGAACAAGAATATCTTGTTGAGAGATTGTATTTATATACAAACTACTTGATGAAGAAGGAACATATTTACTTTGGGAACACTTTTGAAGAGCAAATACTTGATTACGTAATTCTGATTCTGTATTTATATTTGTTGCAAATCCAGACCAAGGAGATTGGGTATTACCTGGATTAAATGTATTTTTAATATTGTAAGTAGGCATTTGAACCATAGGACTTTTAATTGGGGCACGTGGATCAACTATTGGCATAATTGAATATTTTGTCATAACTGGTCGTACATCTATATAAGGCTGTAAAGGACCGGAGGGAATATTCCTATCATACATACGTTCATTTAATTCATTTGATAATTGTGATGATGTTGTTTTACAATTATTATTCATATATTTAATATAATATAATATAATTATAACTATCAATTATTTTTATTTTATTTTATTTTATACATTTCAATATACAAAATCATTTTTTCTATTCAAATACCATCCTAAATTATTCTTTCAGAATCTCTATACTTTGCTGTATTTATAGGAACATATATTTATTACCTGAAAAATTATATGTTTCATGAATATGCTAAAATATAGCATTATTTTAACACCTTTTAACACCTTTTAATGTCTTATTTTTCGGGTTTTATTATATTTATTTAAACCTTTACTTTTGTTTGGATTAAAAAAATCTTGTATTTTTACCATAATACGTTTACTATTAATATTATCTATAATCGTTTCTATGTATAGTTTTTTTTTGTATTTAATTATATTATTGTTTAATCGTGATAATACATAATCTATAAAATGTGTTTTATCATTGTTATAAATTGTATATAATTCACTATGTGTAAATCTTTTAAATAGAGAGATAAATGATATCGTATGAATATAAGGAACTACTTTAATATATGTTACTTGTTTATGTTCTCTTATTGGAAAGTTTGTATCATCTATCATACATATTTTAATATTATTTTCTGCATTTCCAATACATTTTATAAAATCATCGTATGTTTTTTCACTTGTTGAACGATTTGGCTCTATGATATTATTTTTTATTTTATATGCTTTAATTATACCATCAAATAGACTAAAATGTATTTTATATTCTATATAATTTTTTATTAAATCAACCCAGTTACCTAAACATTGATTATTGGTATAAATATATATTTTATAACATTCATCGCTCTTTTTTTTATATTTAACATAATGTAATATAGAATATATAGATTTTCTCATAAACTCAGGATATAAATCTAATAATTTATTAAAATAATTTTGATTAAATATACTAGATACATTTAAACTTTGGGTTTTAGCATAGTCCTTTAAAATATTCCATAAAATATTTAATTCTGTAAAATATCCTAATGTTTCATCCAAATCAAATACTATGATTTTTTGATGGCCATCCATAAAATTATATAATATTAAAAATTAGTATAAATAGCATATACATTATAACAATTTATATATATATATAATGGATCATTTTTCATTAAGGTTAAGGTTATCTACTAAAAATATAAACACACGAACACGAGAAAATAAAATACAAAATTATATTGCTCATAATAAATATAAAATACATAAAATACAAAACAAACAAACTATTGCTAATGAGAATAATGTTCATTACAAACATGTTGCACCATTTGATATTAATTTAGCAACTATTCCAAAAATAATATATCAAACATGGCATTCTCATAAACTCCCACCTAATATTGAATTGTCAGTAAATCAAATAAAAAATAATCATCCTGATTTTACATATAATTTTTTTGATGATAATGATTGTAGAGAGTTTATTAAAGAACATTATGATAGTGCTACATTAAATGCGTTTGATAGATTAATACCTGGGGCTTATAAAGCTGATTTATGGAGATATTGCGTATTATACAAAACAGGTGGAATATATTTAGATATTAAATATAAATGTGTTAATGGATTTAATTTTAATCAAGTCATTAATAATGAACATTGGGTATTAGATAATAATAATCTAGATATTTACAACGCATTAATGGTTTGTAGTCCAAATAATCCTATTTTATTAGCATGTATCCGTCAAATTATTGTAAATGTAAATACTAATTATTATGGAGCAAATCAATTATGTCCCACAGGTCCTGTATTACTTAGATACAAATTATATTCATATATAGATAATGTTAACATAGAAAATAAAAATAGAATTAAAAGTAATATTGATATGCAACATATTCTCAGAAAAGATAATAAGTTTATTTTTCATAAAAAAAAACGTATTTTACAAATGTGTACAAATTATTATCAAGAATTAACAAGGTTTAGCAAGGTCCCTTCTTATGGAGATTTATGGCATAGAAGATTAATTTACAAACCATTCAAATAAACTATTTTTCAGACAAATAATCAAGCGCAGATAATAATACTAATTCTTGTCCTGATAATTTTTGAAATATTAGACAATCTTCCATCATTATTTCAAAATGTCTTCTAGCAAAATTTTTACATACTAGTTTAATTCCTTCATCTGTTATTAATGTTTCACAAAATATACCTCCTTGGGTTAAATATATATCATCATTATTTAATTGAATCCATCTTATAAATCCTCCTTCTTTTAAGTCATTTAACTCATCAATGTAAATATATTCTTTTAGTTTTTTTAAATAATCATTATAATTTTCATCATTTAATTCTAATTCTTTTAGGATATCCCTTTTCATATTTTCTATTTGGGTTGTATCCATATTAATTAAACGACTATTATTTTCATTATCTAAGGCGTTTAATAATTTATCTACATCCATACTTAGATAAATTATCTATATATACTTATACTTTTATTTTTTAATAAATAAACTAAGCAAGAATTATATTTTTATATTTTTATATTTTTATATTTTTATATTTTTATATTTTTATATATACTTATAGTACGATGTCTCTTGACTTCACTTTTGACAACGGCGCAACTGCAATTGGGGCTGTTTCTTTACCTTATCATGGTTCAGGGTTGACATTTTCGGTGGATTGGGGTGATGGAGTTACCGACACTGGTTTAACCCACACTTACACCGCAACAAGCGCTACCGCCAAGGTTCAGCTCACCGGTGGAACAATCACAGGGTTTGGTAGCTACGAATGGACTGGTGTTGGAGTTCTTACGAGCGTTGCGAATAACACAGGAGATGATAACTGGGGGTGGGGAACAGGAGCTATTACTTTAGAGTATGCTTTTATGCGTGCTTCTAAATTAACAAGTGTTCCATCTACTATTCCTGTTGGAACCAATAATTTTACATTTATGTTTACTGCTGCGTCAGTATTTGATCAAAATATTAGTAATTGGGATACCAGTAATGTAACTAGTATGAATTTTATGTTTAATGGTGCGTCAGCATTTAATAGAGATATTTCAGGTTGGAATACCAGTAATGTAAATAATATGCAATATATGTTTACTGGTGCGATAGCATTTAACCAAAATATTCGAGGCTGGGATACCCTTAGTGGTCCTGTAAGTGATTATAGCAATATGTTCCAAGGTGCAACCGCTATGATTAGCACCTATACTGGTGTAACAGGATTTGGAACCTCACCAAATTATACTCCAACTTCCGCTTTCTTTAACCAAGGTTTAGACTTCACTTTTGACAACGGCGCAAGTGCGATTGGTTTAGTTACTTTACCTTATCAAGGTTCAGGTACAGCTGTTTCGGTGGATTGGGGTGATGGAGTTACCGACACTAATTTAAGCCACACTTACACAGCAACAAGCGCTACCGCCAAGGTTCAGCTCACCGCTGGAACAATCACAGGGTTTGGAGCTCAAAACTGGTCTGGTGTTGCAGTTCTTACGAGCGTTATGAATAACACAGGAGATGCTAACTGGGGTTTTGGAACGGGAGATATTAGTTTAGAGTTTGCGTTTTATAATGCGAGTAAATTAACAAGTGTTCCATCTACTATTCCTGTTGGAACCAATCATATGTATGGTATGTTTGGTAATGCGTCAGTATTTAATGGAGATATTTCAAGTTGGGATACCAGTAATGTAACTAATATGGAACTTATGTTTTTTGGCGCGTCAGCATTTGATCAAAATATTAGCAGTTGGAATACCAGTAATGTGACCAATATGGAGGCTATGTTTAGTGAGGCTCGAGGATTTAACCAAGATATTTCAAGTTGGGACATATCGAATGTGACCAGTATAGCACGTATCTTTAGTAATGCGGTAGCATTTAATAATGGTGATAGTGGTAATAATGGTGCGAATCCTTTAACATGGAATACCATTAATGTGAATAATATGACTGATACGTTTTATGCTGCGTATGCGTTTAACCAAGATATTCGAGGTTGGGATACCAGGAATGTGACCAATATGGGTTCTATTTTTTCGATTGCTGCGATTTTTAACCAAAATATTGAAGGTTGGAATACCAGTAATGTAACTGATATGAGTTATATGTTTAATAATGCGTCAGCATTTAACCAATATATTCGACGCTGGAATACCCTTAGTGGTCCTGTAAGTGATTATAGCAATATGTTCCAAGGTGCAACCGCTATGATTAGCACCTATACTGGTACAGCCGGATTTGGGGAGACTCCAACTTCAACTTTCTTTAATTTCACACCCACATTAGACTTCACTTTTGACAACGGCGCAACTGCAATTGGGGCTATTTCTTTACCTTTTCAAGTTTCAGGGCTTTTTTTTGTGGATTGGGGTGATGGGACTACTAGTACTACTTTAAACCACACTTACACAGCAACAAGCGCTACCGCCAAGGTTATACTCACCGGTGGAACATCATTCACAGGGTTTGGAGCTCAAAACTGGTCTGGTGTTGATAAACTTACAGAATTTGCGAATAACACTGGAGATGCTAACTGGGGTTTTGGAACGGGAGCTATTACTTTAGAGTATGCTTTTCGTGGTGCTTCCAAATTAACAA